>Ga0209489_103526_pt1 | contig 30308 bp, 12 predicted proteins | sample SiratrowhiteBW_FD_187527 | JGI IMG/M metagenome (GOLD analysis project Ga0209489, IMG submission 187527) | Root nodule microbial communities of legume samples collected from California, USA - Siratro white BW (SPAdes) (version 2) | ecosystem: Host-associated > Plants > Roots > Nodule | place...
TATATATATATATATATATATATATATATATATATATATATATATATATATATATATTGTAAATTTATCACTTTTTTAATAGTTCCCTATAATTTTTTTGTACTTTATCTGGAAGAGGGTAAATTGATTATGATTATTACATTATTATTATTGATTATATATTTAGACGTATAGAATTGTACACAGTCATCAAAATAAATAACATACAATTTTTAAAGAAAAAATTTAATCATAAAATAATCTACCATCATTTATAAGTATCTTTTATTCATTCATTAATCATTTATCTCTATCTATTTATCTCTTTTCTTGAACCATTCCAACGTTTAGAATGACCCAAAAATTTATTGTTTTCCATACTGCAGCAATTATTTCTTCTCTCTTCCCCTCCCCTCACACAAACAAAGACAACTCTTCTTGAAACATAACAAAAAAACATTAAAAATGCCAAACAAAATATTTCTCTTTGTTTCACTGTTTTCCTTTAACCAACGGTATCACAAAACTCAAACATCTTTTTGGCCAAAAATTCAAACAGCATGCATTTAAAATATAAGTTGTAAAAAGAGTGCAGTGAACCGCCAAATTGCAGTTGGAAAATCAGAAAATGGTCAAGGGAAAATAATAACTATCTCAATGACACTTGTGGATTTTTTTATCCCGCAAATCACACACAATAGACCCAGTATTCAAGTTTGATAAAAGAAAGTTTAGGTGATATTACTTGAACTAGGCCAATTATCCATTCTATGCAGTTAAAAGAAGAGGGAAGGGTCATCATATTACGTACATAGAAATCTTTAATGATTCCAGTCTTAAGGATCTAGCGAAATCTCAAAAAGCGCTTCCTTCAGAGCAAACTTCCTAACTTGCAAGGAATCAGCAGAAATCATATTAATTTAGTGTTTCTTCTTTCAAGCACATAGCTACAACTTGCTTCAGTTGTAGAAGTTTCCCTCTGGCCTTCTGCATCCATTTAAAAGGATCGTCGTTAACAATGTTGTAAACAAATGACAATGAATAAGGAAAACGAAAATCTAAACAGAACGACTAATGGCAGCTGAACCAGCAGCATATCACGTTCACATCCTAAGTTCAATGAACAATGCAAGGGAATAAAAGAGTCTGGGGCCAACAAAGCTTAATGTTCGAATTTTACTTTCTTTACGTGTACGGATTCTAACTTGCCTCTCCATCCATCTTTTCTCTACTGCTAAAATACAAAATTATTCATTTTATTATCCCCTCATTAGTTGCTGCCTATCATCAATGAAAAGCTAAGATGTTACAGGACATTGGCTTCATGGTGATTTGGCTGGAGAGTATCTTTTCCTAACAAGCATAATCCAAAATGGTTGGCCATCCTCCATTTGCAGGATTCAATTACTGTAGTTTTGCAGACAATGATTCAAGGCAAAATTCTTATCAACCTCTCATTCTCTTTCACGTCATTTTCATCCTATTTTCCCCCTTGTTTCATCACATGCATCATTTTTATTATTTTCTCTCTCTACTTTTTTTTTTTTCTTTCTCCTTTTTTAACATCAGGTCACCACATTTTTAGGCGGACAAATATCATTACTCGTGGTATAACTTAAAATAGTATGGTGCAGTGTATCATTACACTAGTAATTCGAGAATCACGCGACTGATTGATGACTAATCACGACCTCATACATATAAAATCATGAGAAGAGGAAAACCTAGCGCTAACGCATGAAGCAACTACATGTAACAAATACTTGCCTCCTGGGTGACTCTGATTTTCCTTTGAGCGTCATCAAGTTGGATCTGCATTGCTTCTTCAACTTGCGACAGAAGCTTCTTATGTGCTACTCCTATAAACAAAATATATTCAAAATAAGGCCACAACCAACATGATACTTACCAATAATACAAACGGTGATTTTTTTCTTTTCTTTTCTTAGCAAGAGACTCGATCTAAAAGAGCTCTCCCGAGCTTTAATCCCTTATCGGGCTGACCACGAAGTGGTTGCTCAAGCAGCTTTCTTTCCAAAATATCATATAGATGTAATTGTCCACAATTTCTGTTGCATAATACATCGAGACTCTTTTCATCAAAATTGAAAAACTGGTGACGCTAATACATTGACACTATCTTCGCGTAATTAAAATTGTAAAACAAAATGATTAACAGAAAGGATACAGAAGACGACATAAATATCCGCAAACTGTATCATGGCTCCGACGATTTGAAATTTATACCTTTACTTGATCAAATAGGGGGAAGAAATATGAAAGAGTTGCACTACTCCCCTGATACTTCAACTCTAATAGTCATATAAAACTAAATTGAACGCGAGCCTTGCGCTGATATTTATAGATATATTGCACTTAAAAACCAAAGGGCGTATCTGAATCCAAAGGACGTCTTTTGCATATTTGGATTACATTAACTATCTGGGAAAACTGCCTTTGAAAAAAATTATAATAAAATTTTGATTATAAGTTATTTTAAACATAAAATAAGGTAATACAATACTATGTTTTCATACTCTGCTTTTCCATGGCTCTCTTGATCTCTATCTGATCTGCTTCAAGATCTTCAACAGTGCTTCTGCAATCCTGTAGATGCTGATTAACCTCTTCATTGAATCTATCGTATATCAACCTCAACTGTTTCTGTTGGTCTACGTTTTGTTAGAGGAAGAGAAGGTTACAAAAGGTACGGAGGAAGAAAGATAAAACATATAATCGAACAAAGTAACAAAATCGTGACAACAAAATGCCACTAAAGAAAGAAATATGAGGAAAACTATGAATATAAAATTCAGAGGTGGTGATATATATATAAATGCAAGATCTAGTGCAAGGACGCTTTCAGTAGAACCATACCACTCCTTTGTCTAGCCCTTTTATAATTCCTTGTGACAAGTAATTTTAGGACTGCCATCATAGTTATTGCCCTCGTATATTGTTACAAATAGAGATCTGTTTTCAAATCAAACTTTCTTCTGGACTTGGAGTAACAGTTGTTACAGTACAACAATAACATGATTACGTATTACAGAAATTTAAAGTAATTATCCCGATGACAATATGAATTCCTTGAATTAGTCTCGAGGGATACAAGCACCTTTTGTATCCTATTGTATAACTTACAGGTATTAAATTAATATGGACACTAAAATTTGAAGAATATAAACAAAATTAATTTTGCATCTATTATTTTTTAGACCCAAAAATGAATGCAGAAAACCAAATAGAATGTCAGCTGAACAAAACTGAGGAAAAGAACGAACAGTGGTAAACCCTCAAACAAACAAAGAACATCCTACCAACCTCCTAATTACTTTTAATTACTTTAAATTACTTTAAATAGAAGTTTTAAATGGAAAAGAGAAAAAGTACTCATTGCAATGAGAATGATTTGTCGGTGGAAAATATTATCAACGCGTCTTTAATTTCAAACAAAAACTAGTATTTGTTTGTTGATTTCTCGACCACTATTCTTAGAACACTCGATAGGAGGACTTTTAGTGTTAATGCATCTGACGTTTTTAATGTACATTTTTTTCCCCTAATTTGAAGTTACTGTAATTTGTTTTAGTCAGTGTCATGTAATGCTTTGGTGTACCATTAGGTTATGTAATTATGAGGTGGCAGTAGGAACACCTAATTCAATTGTTCTGTTTTCTTAAGTATATAGTATTTGGGATGTATTTATATTTGAAACAATAACTTATGCACATTTTCTAAACTAATCGTGTTAACAAGGAGGCTTAATAAATGTATTGAGAAGTTAAAAGGCATTTAATGCTTCCTCTTGCTTAATTTATTAGGAGGGGTTTGAGCCATGACGAGTTTTTCAAAATTTTCAAAGAATATCAATTACAAATTATTCATGGAGTCACAAACCTTATTGCTGGAGCTGAACGATTACTATTGTTAAATTCTTTACTTAGAAAAAACTCTAGTAGTTTTCGGAACTGGAATTTAAAAGGTAAACATGAGAAAAGAAAAAGGGAAACGGGATCCTCTGAGGTACATGATAGGTTATATGCAAAAAAGTAGTGCCTTTATCACTTTCATTATTTTATGGGACTCCATTTATTTAATGTTTATCAAGAGAGACAAACACAACAGTAGCACATGACATAGAAGTTGAAAACCTGAGACACAATTCCGGGAGAAAAATGTATAAAATAATTAAAAATAGTAAACCTAAAATATAAATATATCAAAACATTGAACTAAACATTTTGTTACCTTCAAATCTAGTTTCCAGCCGTTTTCTCTTTGATTTACTGAGTTTTCTAAGCTTTCCCCTGAAACAAGAAAACACAAAAGTGTAAGATATCGGAAGCTTAAGAATTCATCAATCTAATACACCTACATGTCTGTCTGGATTTGCAAATGAACATTCTGCAGCTGCATATGTATTTCTTCTGCAACAGACTTCAAAATTTCTGAGGATTTCTGACTTGTCATCGACTTAAGTTTGCTCTGAAGTTTGCCCAATTCCAAGGCTAACAGTTCAACAGCTCTATCAAATGGACAAGAACCATACAGTTAAAATATTCGGCAAGCATGAGTTGCAATTTGTAATGTTCTGATGGACTCATTAGTCAGTTTTTCATGAAAAAAGATTAAACACCTTGCAAAACCATCTTGATTCTGCTCAGAAGCTTCACCAATCCAATCACTGTCTCCTGTACCTAATAATTTGGGTAAATTATAGTATAAAAATGTAAATTATAGCATATTCAGATATAAAAATGTACAAAGTGAATTTACTACCTTTTGAAAACGCTGAAGGTGGGCTGCTATCGTTAAATTTACTGCTTTCATGCTTGCGCAGCTTTTTCATTGGATGAAGAGCAAAACTTTTCCTCTCTGAAGCATGTCTTACTCTTGAACCTTCACTAACATAATTTAGACGCAACTAAGATATGGCTCTACTTCGAAAGCACACAACAGTATACGAGGTAGGAAAAACACAATTTTTTTATAACAGTTTGTGCAACTGGAGTAAAACCAGCATGTGCATCAGATAACAAAAAGTAATACAGAGATTTTAGACAGCTGGTAATGCAAATTCCACTAAAAATTATATGTGATGCATTTTAATTATTCATGGTATCAACTTCGACGAATTTGTTTCATTACTCTTAACTAGTATCAATCTACTGAAAGAGCCATCAAAAATCACTCTGTACCAGTGGATCCCTCCCCTTCCCACCTTATCTTTATGCTTTGGTTTGGTAGATGATCCTTTCAAAATAAGGACTAAACAGGTGTAAGAACCTAACAAGACCAGTGGACATAGAAGCTCACCCGAACACAGTATAAGGAACAGTAACTAATCGTGATAGAGCACATGTCAGTCTCAGATCAGATGTTATGAAGGACTACGTACATGCTATACACCGTAAAGACCTTGGGAAATTACAAAAAATTATAATTTTCTACCAAGTGAGATATTTTTATAGCATTCTTTACATGTAGCCGCCCTACTTGTAGGAATTTTCAATTTTTTATGTGGATGATGTTGTTTTCTACCAAGCCAGTAACATTTCCATTACATTAAGAATCAACGATGTACGAATCTTCCATTTCTTTGGAGTTTTTCCTATGAAACACATTTTCTGCTACAACATTAGGAATCTAGAAGAAAATATCCATGGCAACAGAAGAAAATGGGAGATAAATCAGTCTAATGAAAGAAACATGCTCATTATTTCCAGGGCTTTAAGTGAGCATAAATTACAGAAGGATTATTTTAGTTTTAAGATGGGATTTATACTAAAATCAGCCTCTAAAAAGAAGTACAGTTGATTCTGTAAGATTTCCTGCAAATTTAATTCAGAATATGCACAAGATTAATGTATGTATCATTATTTAATGAAACTCAAACCTTCATGATACCCTTCAAAGTTTAACTCTTCAGATGATGAATCAGATAAACCACCGTGCTCTTTTTTCTCTGTCTCAGCAGATTTGTCTTTTCTGGGAATAACAGACTTGTTCTCTTCCATATCCTGAAACCTAATAAGGAATGGCCAAAAAAATAAACACTGCATTTCCAGTTCAGTTCCAAAACAGTCAAAATTATCAACTTGAGTCCTTTGGTGTGATAAGGATACAGAAGGTTGCATTTGTTCTCCTAGCCCGCTGACGTTGAAGTCTGACTCCGAAGCCTGGAGATTTCTTAAACTATGAATGCTTCCCAGAGAAATTGTTATTTCAGCTGATGCTGGACTACTTACATCATTTTCCTTTCGGCCTGCATTTGGTGTTGAGTCCGGAGAAGAACTTAAAATCGGTGTCTTAATTTGAAGTGTAGGACTTGGAAAGTCATCTTGTAACTTAGAAGCAACATTCTGAATTACAGGGCTACTTCTATATTCTTGCTGGTTTTCATTTTCTGAAACCTCAAGTTCTCCATGCTGATCTGTATTTACGCTTGGTGGCTGGTAAAATTCTTTTTCTTGGTTTATTTTCTCTGTCTGAGGGCATTTTGTCTGATATTCAGGTAAGCAACCAATAAATCCGCCTGCTATTTTTCCAAGTGAAAATGTTGTCTGGTCATGTAGGGGTAGACCACTCTTCGAAGTGTGTTGATGAAGTTTATCTGCGGTGTCACATTCAATTACGCAGATCTTATTTTTCCCAATTGTGGAATTCTTTCTTTCATTCTTTTTCTTCAAGGAACCATCATCAGGAAAAGCATCTCGCCTCCCAATCCGTTTTTCTTTAAAAGAGAATATATTTTTTTCTCCTTGATTCTCGGTCTTTTTTGAAGATGGGCCACTTTTACCTTTTCCCGGTAGTTTTTTGGAAGTCGTTTTCTTTCTGCTCCAAGAACGAGTTACTGGCCTCTTAAGAGTGTAATCAGGATTTTCAGAATCAGTTTCTATAGTATCCGAATTTTGTATGGTCTTATTAGCACATTTGTTTTCCTTCTGGTTCAAACGCTGCTCAAGCGGCAAACTTTCCTCATCCTTGTTATGCGCGGGAGAACCTGAATGTCGACTCTTGTGAGAAGAAGTGGTCCCCAATATTTGGCAAAGCTTCATCCTCAAATTCTCGGTTCTGTTTTCTGTTCTATTTACTTTGTCTTCTGGGTGTGTTTTGTCAGACTCCAAGACCTGTTGTACTGTGGCAAATGTAAATTCCTTTACCTTGTCAGTGGTCTCGTCCTTCCTTCCCTTTATTCTAGCAGCGTCCGCATCAAACTTTTTGTAATTATTAGAAGCTAAAATTGATGTCTGATATGAGAAAAGCTTAACCGAATGTTTCTCCGCTGCACGGTCTGTTCCATTAGGCTCGTCCCCGCCACCTGGAGAGACTAGTAAACTAGAGGCTTGGTTGGCTTGAAGAATGGCCTCAGAAGTAGGTGTTCTTTGGTAAAAGGATTTGGAGATCCAAGAACACTTCAGCTCTCGTGGACCTCCAGAATGCTTTATATTAAAGGAAGGTGTTACTCCTTCAATTTCACTTGTTCCTCCAGGGCAATTTCCCACAATAGAGATTTCCCTTCCTGTATTTGGCACGACAGCCCCGCCCCCTTTCGTGACTCCATTTCTTGTGCTAGTTTTTGAATCTGCCATGACTCCTATAGAAATTTTCCGTGTCTGGCTGGACGAGCGGATATTGCTGCCAAAACTCCTACAATCACTAGTCTGCTCCTGAATACATAGTTCAAATCCATGAATATCTAGACCTTTTGTCCCTCAGTACTAGAAACATAACTACAATTATAATTGGTCGTAGCCAGTAACATCAGACAGGGCTCTGGAAAATAACAGACAGTTTATTTATTATTGCCTGGTCCTTTAATAAGAACTTTAAGGGTAGTTTGTCTTTACTGCTATTTCTCTAAAATCTCTTCCTAATTGTCTATTGCGATAATTGTTTTTTATAGATAACATCCTCAGAATCTCAATAATAAAAATTATACAAATTAATAACTAATTTAATATCTCTAGCTAGATTGAATTTCTAAATTCTTATGACTAGCCATGAGAGTCTTGTGCACAGAAGAAAAGGTGGTATTAAACACTGCTAAAAAAATATCAAGAACACTCAAGTCGCATTTGCATCAGAACAAATGGCAGGCACAAACTAACACGAACAATTCACAGTGAACAAAGTTACGCTAACAAATCAACTATCCAATGACAATGTTTCATACTCATAAATTAATTAACAAAGGAGCACACCGATAGTGACCAAACTAAGTCAAATCAGAAAATTCGCCAAATCAAGGTTGTAACCACTTACATCATGCAAAGCTTGACGCGCTTCAGTATCCATTTTCAGTTGCTAGTTTAGCAAAGCTGAGACCTCATTAACTAACCTGAAAAAAGTAAGAACAAAATCAAATAGAGTGAAAGTTCCGATTTAAGCTAAGCAACGGCGTCGTTAGCTAACCTGAAAAAAAGTAAGAACAAAACCAAATGAAATGAATAGAACAGATCCACGCAAAACCCGGTACAATTTTCAGAAAACTATGAGAGAAACCCATTGCTCACGAAGCCTCCGTTCAAAATCAGCACATCGCTGGAACATAAAGAAACCATCAGTCTCAAATGATCCTTAAACAGAGTGGAAATAACAACCTCGAAACTCAAGAAAGAGAAGCATGCAAATCGTTCGATTACCTGAGGACAAACCCTCGAAAAAAGAGGAATGGAGAATTCAGAATCAGAACGTAGAAACGATCTCCACAATTGGAAGAAGACAAGGCTAGAGCGTAAATTTAATCTGAATCAAAACAGTGTCGAGGGAGAATTATAGATTAAAGATTTGCGCGTTGCAGAAAAAAACACTTAGAGCAATAACTGTGAAATGGAATTGTGGGATGTGAGTTTGATTTGCTGAAATGTAAAAAATGGAATCAAAACTGAAGAGAAAAGGCGGGAAAAGTATGTGAGTGAGTTAAACCGTTCAACGAGTTCGCATGATTCGCATTCCGCGTGACTATTAAGAAAATAAAAATAAAAATAAATAGATAATATACACACGCAACGGCGCGGGTTGTTCCAATTTTTATAGTAATAAAAAAATAAGTTATTAACACAGATAAAAATGTTGATATATTTATTTAATACTTCAAAAAAATAATTACTTATTATATTAGATTTATTTTGAAAGTATAAATAGAAAATTAAGCAGTGCTTTGAATGCAATTTGGATTTGCTTTTCGACACATGTGGTAGAAGAGATAATTTAAAAAAAAACAGAAAAAAAAACACATAGTAATTTCTGCTTATATAATTATTAATTAAAAAATTACTTATTTTTATCACAAACTAATGTATTAGTTTTTATTTTATTACTTCCAAAGCAACCACTCTCTCGTTACCTTTTATTTTCAAACACGCTATATTGTAACTTAGAATAGTAACGCCATAAATATAAGAAGTTATAATAAATAAAATTGAAAGAAAATGTATACCCTAAATAATAGTTTCTTTAACGGCTGTAGATTATAGATATACTGAAATGAAACTATCATTTAATTCGAGATGTGAGATCTATAATCATCACTCAAAACTTAATTGGAAATAGTAATGTTCTTTCTCTTTTGTTATTTGTTTTCTTAGTTTTCAATTTTTATATCTTTTTCTTCTTTTAGTGTTTCGTGAGTTTGCTCTTCTTTTTTTATTGTACTTTTTCTAGGAAAAAATTGTTGTCATGTCTCCCCCTTTAAGAATTTAATCATATATATTTAAGACATGTGTATTCTATTTTCTTAAATAGTAAAATAATTTTTATATATCTATAGCAATTAATCACACGAAAATTTTAGTGGTTTGATTTATATATTTCTTTAATATTTAAACTTTTATAAATCATTGGTATTTTTAATTTTTATTATATTTATGTTTTTTTCTTCCTTTTATATTGAGGATTTTTAAAATTAGTTATTATTTCTACGTCTCTTATTTTTTTTTTCTACGTCTTTCTTCATATGATAAGATTAAGATCAATGTTGTGGAATATTAAATGTGGTTCATCTTTTAGATTCTTCATATAACTACTTATATACCTTGATTAATTTTTATATGTTGTGAAATCTTTGTTCTGTAAAAAAAGTTGTACCGAAGCAACAATTGGTCTTTTCTTATGTGAAGTGTGTACCTCTTTGATTAATTTTGTAACTTAACACTTGTATACTTTGGTGTTTGAGTGTAAAAACATTTGAGATCTTTTTTTAAGAACATTCTCATGAAGATAATCGAATAAAACCAATGTATTAACTTATTCTTTTAAAATAAATGTAATGGATCATACATAGTTATGTATAGATGATTGTTTGATAAGTGATATTATAAGATGATGTATATATCTTAAAATATCGGACATAAAATTTGTATAGAAAACATAATATAATTAATTTGCATTTGTTTGTATGCATTAAATACATCTTTTATTATAAATGATTTGTTTTAATTTAAGATAAATATTAATTATTGTTGGTTTAAATCAAACTTATATTAAAGTTTTTTTAATTGGGATATAAACTATGAGAATGACTTGAAATAAGAAGAAATGTATGAGAATTGTTTTCTTATGCAATAATCGTGTTGCTTTTTTACCTAAATAAAATATCAATACATAAATTATATTTCTTAGACAGAATTTTGCACTAGATTTACATTTAGAATGAGTACACAATCACTTATCAATTATAGTAAGTCATAATGGATTATATCCCATTTATTGTACTAAATATATGATCAATTATATAAACATAATGCATGAAAATGAATAAATTTTGGTTATGGGTGTTGTATAATCAATTTATATAGGCCATTGCAACAATTGAGAAATTTTTAAAGTTACATGATTGATAATACATGTTACATAATAAATTATGCAGCCATAGAAAATTAACAAGAGCTCATTAATTGACTATTCCATGACTTGTTTTGTGAAAAAAAAATTGTGATTAGTACACAACTGTTGAACTTCACTTGAAACACTCTAATTACCTACGAGATTTGACAATGACATTTTGGATAATTCAATAATGTGGTGTTCACTCTCACATTAAATATTCACATTTGAAAGAAGTAAAAAAAAAAAAAAGAGAGAGAGAAAAAAAACACTATAGCCCACCACCAACTTTCCATGCATAAGCAAATCACAAGTTTTACATATTTCCATGCATACACAAACCACAAAGTTTCACATATTTTAATATAATTTTTACATACAAACACAAATCAAATTTATACTAATTTTGTGATGAAAAGCAATAAAAAAACGTTCGCAAGGATACATGTTTAAGTTGACTCGAATCTCATTCCATATATCCATATTTAAAACTCAGATATTATTGAACTTGCCTTTTTTTTAAATATAAATTAAATTGGTTGAGGGAATACCTTAACATGGTCTACCCATGAACCATCCATATTCACCTACATATTCATTATATAAAAATTAACAAACGAGACTCATTATGGTATATAAGACTTCACTAGCTAATTAATTTAATGATTTATGTTATTATTGTATCATTATAACACGTTGATTACCTATGATTTATTTAGATAGAATTTATTTAAAGAAAATGTAACTTATTTAAAGTGTCAGTTATAAGATCTAGTAATTATTAATAGAGATTCAATAAAATTAACCTAGAATCTTAAGAAAAATAAAGAGATATTTATTTGTGGTACTTGAAATTAGTTGGAAAAATACAAACTTCAAAAAATTAGATAAATATGTGTTAAGATTCAAAAATAATATAACTACTATCTAGGACTTATAAAATACACTTCACAATGATTAAGGAAACACCCTAACTCACTGACTTAAAATAATTACTTTGATTCATAACTAATTGATGTTAACGGGTATGTTCAAATTGATAAAGCTCGTCTACCGATGTCCGGATTAATAAAATGTTGACTATGATCAACTTTGGCAACTAACTTAACTGGATCAATAAAACACTGATTGTGATCAACTTCGTCTACTGGCTTAGTTGGATTAATAAAACACTGACTATAACCAACATTGCAAAACCTATTTAAAATTGTTTTGAATTATTAGGAAAAATGCATATAAGATGACACTCAGATTTTTCACTAGATAAACCTTTTCGCCTATTTGACTTGAGATTAAGAGGTTATATACCATTATAACTCAGTTGATGATCTGAGTTATTAGATATTCATGATAGGTCAAGCATTCATAGGATTGTGTACCACTAGTTAGTCTAACCTTATATCAAAATGAAATGCAACTTATTTAAAGAGTTGATTATAGGCCTACTAATCATTAATAAATAGATTAAATAAAATTAATCAAAATCTTAGAAAAAAATAAGAGATGTCTATATTTCTTATAAAAAGATTAACTTAAAGTCATTGTTTTAACCAGAACACTTCTTTTTACTTCTCATATTTTTATTATTTTTGTCAAAAATTACTACTTAGAATTTCGACAATAATTTTGTGTCTGCATAAGCTATTCATGTGAACAATATTTATTCACTTTATCTCTCTAACAAATATTGTGTCTACATAAGCTATCCATGTTAACAATATTTATTGTTAAAATATTGTTAGTCAATAATAAGATCTAATTCTTTTGAAATTTTTCCATTATCACTATCATAATTTGTAATTATAACTTCAACTTGGTAACATTAATATTAAAGTTCTCTCACAATAATAAAAATGAAAACATTGTAAAAAGTTAATGAAATGACAAATTCTTATATAGAGTTCAACCATATTCAAGAATGCTACATCAACACACCCTTTTCATATTTTGATTGGTTTTGTTTTGTTTGTTAGTGAGTTGTAAACATAATGTTGATGGTAATTTGAATATTATTTGTTGGATATTTTAATTTAATCTTATGAAGTAGTAAATGAAAACTAAAAACACATTATGCCATATCATCTAAAGAGAAAGAAAAAAAAAATCCATGTTGTATAAACAAAAGGCATGATAGTTTATAAATACAGTAAATTTTATAACAAACATGGAGAATTAGTCATGTTATTTCTCAACGGGTCACATTTATTCAACCTCCCTTGTCTCTTCAAATAGGGAAAGAGGTTGTTGTAAACTTGGAACCATAACTCGTGGCTCATATTTTAATTATACGGATTTTCATTATTCTTCAGTGGACTAAATTAGTTTACAGTCTAATAGCCTTATAATAAGAATATAGCTCCACTTGAAATGGGTTATGAGAAAGTATAAGAATATTAAATTATTTTTTTAAATTTAAATTAATTATACATATTTTTTTTAAATTTTTATACAAATTAATCATAAAAGAGTTATTTTTCAATTTTATTTAAAAAGTGACAAAAATTTATTTGTTTGTATGTAAACATAAATAATCTTAAATGTGGGCAGTGACAAAAGCAATCTAAGTGTCCAATAAGATGTACACATATAGTAAACTTATACGAGTTTTTATTTTATTTTATTTATAGCAAATAAAAGAAGCTTAGCGTGTTTCCAATTTTTCTTGTCTGTAGCACGGGGTTGAAGATAACGAACAGTGTGCCGCCGTAGTTACTCCTTCTCCACTGTGCGCCCGCCATGGCTACCGTCTTTAACGACATCCTAGTCTCGCCGAACCAAACCCTTCTCCGCCCCTCCCTCCATTCCCCAACCTCCTTCTTCACCTCACCCACTCGAAAATTCCCTTGCTTTCGCCCTAACCCTATTATCCGCTGCTCCATTGCCGAGGGATCCACCGCATCTCCGCCCAAAACCAGAGACTCCGCCCCCGTCGACTGCGTAGTCGTCGGCGGAGGCATCAGCGGCCTCTGCATCGCCCAGGCCCTCTCCACTAAACACGCCAAATCCAACGTCTTCGTGACTGAGGCCCGAGACCGCGTTGGAGGCAACATCACCACGCTGGAGAGGGATGGGTATCTCTGGGAAGAAGGTCCCAACAGTTTTCAGCCCTCTGATCCAATGCTCACCATGGTGGTATGTAATGTTTCTTTTCCCCAATTTGGGATTGTGGCTAGCTCGATTGAGTGCATGTTTGCTTTCCCTTTGGTTTCCTAAAATCAGGTTGAAATACCAGCTAATGTGATTTTAGATCATGTTTAGAATTGATTGAGTTTGCATTTGATTATTAGTTGAAACAATTTTAAGGCATTTGGGAGATAAGCTCTACTGGAAGATGAAACAAATGAAATAAAGTTTTGCATTAAATGAAACTAGGTTATGTATAAATAAAAATTTGATTCTGAAAAAATTGCTTTTACACATTAGCTTATGCATACTTTTATTTTACTTTATGGGGTTTTATTTATTTTTTTATTTACTTCTCTTAGAAATATTTGTGAAGAAATTTATTCAAACATATCCTTAAAAAAAGATAAACAAAATTTATAGTGAGCTTTATGACTAATGTTCTGTTATAATACAAAAATCTAACTAATATCATATAATGTCAAAATCCATTTTAACCAAAATTAATTTTATAAAAACAGTATCATTTAAAATCAATTTCCCCAATGCTCATCCAGACATAGTTGTTAACGTGATTTCTGTTGTTGCATTTTGTAGGTGGACAATGGTTTAAAGGATGAGCTTGTTCTGGGGGATCCTAGTGCACCTCGGTTTGTGTTGTGGAATGGAAAGTTGAGGCCTGTGCCTGGGAAGCCGTCTGATTTGCCATTCTTTGACTTGATGAGCCTTGGTGGAAAGATCAGAGCTGGCTTTGGTGCGCTTGGAATTCGGCCTCCTCCTCCAGTGTGTCCTCTTTCGTTTCTTTGATTATGTTTGTGTCAAATGCAATATCCGAAAGGATGAAATGCAGATGTTCTTAATTTGATTTTCTCATGTAAATAATGTTGACAAAGGTAACAGGGTCATGAGGAATCTGTTGAAGAGTTTGTTCGTCGGAACCTTGGTGATGAAGTTTTTGAACGATTAATAGAGCCTTTTTGTTCAGGTAGGAGCATTTACTTGTTCGCTCTGTTCTTTTATTATTCTTGTTAACCTCTGAAAAACCTTCCATAATTATGTGCTGGTTGAGTTTTCTGTATTACTTTTGGACCCAGTGATATTCGGTTTTTGGCCATTAAAATATAATCCATCAAGATAGCTGAGTAATACCTCTATAGAAATAAGTTTATTTCTGGAATGAAGTTTCTTACGCATTGTCTAACCTGTCTTTTGAAAACTGAGATTGAAAATTTTCATATGGGGCAATTATTTTCTTAAACTTGAAAAATAAGTGACCACTTTTTGAGGCTGTTCAGTATCGTTCTAATTATTATTCAGTGGTCCTTTGGTCCACCATGTAAAACTCAACTGAAAGCGTGATTTTCCTGTTTGAAATTTTTTTGTGGCCAGGGAAAGGGGAATAACTTGTCAAGAAGCAAGTCCAATATGTTATAGTTAGTTCATCACGATTCATAACATGTGGTGGTTTTGACAATGCTTAAACTTGGTTCACCACATTATCAAGTAATATTAACAAAATCACTATTTTCTTTCTTCCTCTTTTCCTCTTATAAATGCTATTGAAGTATATGTAGAAATAATCAATTGGACAAGCACTTACTGCAGATCTTATTTAAGTCAGCCGCAATGTCCCATAAAAGACTTGACTGCATCTTATACTTTCTCTTTACTTATTAATCAGTGATGAGTACCTCATCTTGCTTTTTCTCTTCCATTCGTATTTTTCTACCTTTTTGTTTAGCAGTTTTAGTTGAAAATCCTGTCTCTTACCTTAATTTTGTTATATACAGGGGTCTATGCAGGTGATCCTTCAAAATTAAGTATGAAAGCAGCATTCGGCAAAGTTTGGAGGCTGGAACAAAATGGTGGTAGCATTATTGGTGGAACTTTCAAAGCAATACAAGAGAGAAATGCAGCTTCAAAACCACCTCGAGACCCGTAATAGTTTACTTGTTCCCGAGTTTCTGGATTTTCCCATAGCTTATGGAGTATTTCACTAATTCAATTAATCATGTAGGCGTCTGCCAAAACCAAAGGGTCAGACTGTTGGATCTTTCCGGAAGGGACTTACCATGTTACCAGAGGCAATTTCATCTAGGTACTAAATGTTGCCTTGTACCAATGTTCTAGTTAATTTCCTCTTATTATCCAGATTGACGATCCTTGTGAATTTTGATCCTGTTGACAGATTAGGCAACAAAGTAAAGTTATCTTGGAAGCTTTTAAATATTAGTAAACTGGACAGTGGAGAGTACAGTTTGATGTATGAAACACCAGAAGGTGTGGTTTCTTTGCAGTGCAAAACTGTTGTCCTTACAATTCCTTCCCATGTTGCGAGTCCATTGCTGCGTCCTCTGTCAGTAAGTTTCTTCCTCAAAGGGGGATTATATAATTTATGTTAATTAATGACTTTTTTTTGGGTGGAATCCTTGAAATTGGGCGATATGACCTGTTGAAATTGTGTGATGTGGTGGGAGTTATAGCAGGCATTTTTTGGTGCCTAATTGCAGGTCCTTAGTTTTCTCTGTATGCATGCCTTTGGCTCTTTTCTGTTTGAGTGTGTTGTGAGTGACACATGCATGTGCATATGCTTTTGTGCCTATGGTTGCATATGTCTTTACTTTTATATCCTCTGAACTCTCAGAGCCATAATTGAGTCCTGTGCAAACACTGCCACCTCACACATAATGCAAAGGAAGGTACAATTAATCCATGATATGGTTTTTCCAGGCCTCAGTTTTTCTTTGCATAGGAGTTTTCATATTTCTAAAAACCTCTAGGGGTGTTTGTTTCATGTTTTAAGTGTTTTCGAGGGTGAGTATCTCATATTCCCATGAGAATGAAAGTTATTGTCTACGATAACTACATTTCCTGTGACGGGCTTCTACTCAAGTCAAATAACAAAATGCATCTCAACCAATTAGTTTGATAAATGGCCAATTTTTGCCATGATAGTTCCTAATGCGAACATTGAGGGCTGTTTTTCCTGACAACCTTTTAATATCACTTGCAGGCTGCTGCTGCAGATGCACTTTCAAAGTTTTATTACCCTCCAGTTGCTGCAGTTTCCATATCCTATCCAAAAGAAGCTATTAGATCAGAATGCCTGATAGATGGTGAATTGAAGGGGTTTGGTCAATTGCATCCACGTACCCAAGGAGTGGAGACATTAGGCGAGTATTAATTTTATAAAGCAAAAGTGAAGTCTTTCAACACATAAGATCCACATCTTTTTAATTATTATCATTCATGTTAGAACTGCGGACTGTGGAGTGCATTATAGTTTTTGACAGGTTTGATGATAAGAACATATTTGTGGGCTTGACAGGAACTATATACAGCTCATCACTTTTCCCCAACCGAGCACCACCTGGAAGGGTTCTACTCTTGAATTACATTGGAGGGGCTACCAATACTGGAATTTTACAAAAGGTGAATAAGAAACATGAACTGTTAACATATATGGAATTGGTTGAGCTGTTATGGCATTCAATAGGGTGAACAGTAGCTTTTCTGGGAAACTTCGGGGATGGTGGTGTAAAGAACTGTTAGTCATTTTTAAATAAGTATATAGGATTTGTTTCTTCAAAGAAGCAGAAAAATGCTTATTTTTAAAATAAACATTTTAGGTGTACACAAGAAAGCATAAATTTGCTATATTTAAAAAAAAAAATACTTATTTAAGAAAAAATCAGACGAACTCATCCGATAAAGTGAGATTTTTGTTTATTCTCTGCAGGAGTATTGCAAGTTTATTGTTCCGGTCACAGGTGTAATTGTCCCTAATTTAGCGGGGTGTGTGTTTGATTGTGGTTTTGGTTTTTAGTTTTTAAAAAATATTATAAAACAATTTTCAAAGAAGTGTTGGGGAAGTTGTGAGAGTAAAAAGCTGAATAGAAAAACAAAATAACTTAGTTGTTCTAGTTTTTAAAATTTTAAAAACTGATAGATTGTTTTTAAGTTTTTAAAACAGATAACATGTAGTTGTTCTAGTCTATCACATTTGTATTCGTTTTTTTTTTTTTTTTTTTTTTTTTTTTAAATAAAAATTAATTTAAAAAAAAAGGAATGAAATGTTTCCCAGACCTCTTGTTCCACATCATTATTTCTTGATGATTGGTGGTGCGGGTTTCAGGCATTAATCTGTTATTTGACTTCAAATGCTTGGATCCATACCTGTTATATGTTTTTTACATATCTACATTAACATTTTGTTATTTGAAACAAGTGGCATCTCTACCTGTATAATCAGGTTTGTTTCCTTTCTTTTCTTATTTCCTCCTAAATTGTTTTGTTTATGGCAGACGGACAGTGAACTTGTTGAAGCAGTTGATCGAGATTTGAGGAAAATCCTTATAAACCCAAAAGCCCAGGATCCATTTGTATTGGGGGTGAGACTTTGGCCTCAAGCTATTCCCCAGTTCTTAATTGGCCATCTTGATCTTCTAGACGTTGCTAAAAGTTCTCTTAGCAATACTGGGTTTGAAGGGCTGTTCCTTGGGGGTAACTATGTGTCTGGTGTTGCCTTGGGACGATGCGTTGAGGGAGCTTATGAGGCAGCAGCTGAAGTAAACGATTATCTCACAAATAGAGTGTACAAATAGTGGCATTTTTGTTTTCATGGAATGGTTGGGAACTCTCGTGTTCCATTGAATTGTAATAAGCCGAGTTTCTCAAATTCATTCGTTAGGTTTTTGGTGGCTTCTACTGCAGATAATGTAAAATCCACTTTATTTTGTTCATTATCTACTTAACACGTATTTAGGAGGACTGGTGGCTATTATTTTTGTCATTCCATTCGTTCCCTCTAATGTAGGAGGGTAAAGGTAGTGAAAATCTTGAGTTCAATCATAAACAAGTGCGATTTCGCTGGCCCTGGACTGGGCGATCCCATTTACGCTCAGCATCACATATTTGTGGGATTCACACAATGGTGTAAACACGCATAATCAAAACTTCATATATTTTTATCTGACCATATTGAGTGGCAGTTCGGGTTCACTACCTGATGAAAAAAAAAAAAATGATTTTCTGGTCTAAGCAATACAACGGAAGCCCTTAAAAGAGACTATTTATATACAGATTTCTGGTTGAGTTTATCATTTTCTTTAGCATATATAATCGAAATGGAAAGAACATAATTCTTTTTCTTCCATTTTCAGTGAATACGATAGGTGAAAAATCTTTTAGAGATGCGGAAGAGTTTCGTCATATTTTGAAAGCTGAATAGTAGAGGCGGACAAAGATTTGGTTTTGTGAGATTCACAAATATTTATAATCTGACGATATTAGAGAAACAACTAGATTTGATTTGGATTGGAAATACAAATTATATGTGAATCGAACCTAGAAGCTCAATCAGAGTATTAAATGAAAGCATAAAGGTGATACGAACACTTCCAAGTCTGAGGAAGAAAAATAGTGAAAAGTCTAACACTGAAGGCCCTTACAGGAGGTATAAACAATGAGTTTCACACAAAAATGGGAAGGAATCAAATTCTTAAGAAGGAGGTTGTTGTATAAACAATTGTAACACGGTGTTATATGTAAAAATTTTACTTTATTGTTAATCTTTTCGAAATCTATTTTATGAAAAAGTATTTGTTTTTTTTAATGTGTCGAGAATTAAGTTGTTTTTTTTAAATAAAATTCTTAATTAATTCACTTAATCTTAATTTATATCTTTAGTTAAAAGTTAAAAGATAATCTTCTTTACTTGGAGATGAAGTGAGATATTAAATACTATTAATAAGATTATGTTAAATTTAATTGATATTTGTTTGATAAAGTTTAATTTTGAGAACTTGAACTCTGAAGAGAATTGAAAATAATAAAAAAATAGTTAATGAGGAATTTAGTGTGAATGAACTTGAAAGTGATTTATTATTATTTTACATTGTCTATCGTATTTTTTCTCTACACCTTTTAAATCTCGTTTAGTGTTATTATTAACTTTCTTTGTTTATAAATAAGTTTTAAATTGAATTTATTATTGAATCAGTTGAAAAATGATTTTGAGGGTAATTTTTTCCTGTGTATATTATTATTTCTTATTATTAGAATGATCTAACGCTGTGTTATGGTTTATATTGAAATACATTTAATTCTACGGCGATTATGTCCTCGAAATTTGTTTTATTCAATCAATTCTTGCGGTAAAAGAAAAAAATTAATTTTCTTTAGCATGTTGCTGCACAGCTCTAGGTGTTCTCGTCTTCCCGCTTTAGATTATGCTCAGCACAAGTCAAATGGAAAAGATGAATATGTTATTATTTCCCCTGATGCTAATTTGCTCGACGAAGATGATGAGAAGGTGGAGAAAAAGGAAGATTCCTTGTGTATTGATCTTAATTTGAAAATTTTATAAGTCGTTGAGGTCTTGGTGCTTATGTCACGGCATTTTCGTTCCAGCTTAAGTTGTTTTGTGACTCGCGACGAATTGTGTACGTCATAGGGTTGAAGCGGTTTATGCATTATATGCAGTACATATGAATTTATACGCGTATACACCGTGTTCAGACTGCACTAGGTTTTGACTTTTAACGTGTGTAAATCCAATGAATGTTACTGTGACAATTGCATGTTACATGATTGCATGTCTTGTGTCTTTCAATCAGATAAAAAACAAAAACAACACTGTGTCTTCGAATTCATTTAGATATACAAATTACAAGGGTGACGTAAATATAGTTGAATAAAAAAATTTAATTAAAAAGCGGGGCTTTGAAGGTGGAATGTTGAGTTGAGTTAGCGTGGGGACATGGTTACATGGGAGATGTAAAAGCGATACTAGAAATAAAGTTTGACCAATTAATGAAAGTGATGATATATGGACAATGATGACGGAGAAGGCAAGCAATGAAAAACAAGATGATAGAAGAACGGGAAGGAGAAGGAAAATGGGCGATTTGGTCTTCACATTGCAAGACACATCTAATAGGGGTATTTAAGAAAAAGGGGATGTGGGTTACACCCTGCTTTTCTAATTCAACACAATCACTGTATTGGAGACCAAATGACAGATTCATGGCTAATCCAAGCAACCTTGTGGTTGGGATGGTGGGGAACATTTTACTTTTTTTCCTTTTCACCCTTTTCAACATTTTCTCATATATTCATCCCTCTTTACCTACCATTTCCCATATCTTTAGATCCAAGTCATTATTTATGCTCTTGTTCCCCCCTCCAACTTCCTAATTCTACCATTCAAGCAAGTTCAACATGAGACCGGGTGAGCGAAATTGCGTCAAAGCCACCCACCAAGAAACCAAGAATGCACATGATCCATGACTATCTCTGCTGCCTCTTCTTTCTCTTGTTTAGGCCAAAATAGTTCTTACTTTATTACACAAGAATTACGAGACAATATAACTTTATAGATTGTGATTGGATCATAAAATAAAACTTACATTGTGAATACATCATCTATTCAACAACTTTATTAATTATATATACTGTATATCTTACCTGGGCATTCTATAGTTTAAAGCAAATTTTACTGTGAGTTTCATAGTTTCTTACCTCTGTTAAGTTACCAAATTTATTGGTTACACAAACAAAAAAGGTTGTTTTCTATTTTTTTTAATTTAATTTTGATGCACAGAGTGCAAATACATTTTTGTATAAAAAAATAGAAATCGCTCTTAATATAAAGTTGAAAGAAATATTATAAAATCAATTATTCTTAATTATTTGACAATTTACTATGAGAAAATAATATAATTATTACAGTATCAATGTATTACAATTAAATTCATTTTTATATAAATTGGAAGAAAGGGAAATGAAATAAGATATCACTATTAAATATGATATGGTGTTTTCTTATTTTACTTAGTGTATATGTAAAAAAAGTTGATAGGGGAGAATTGCTACATTTTTCTAAAAGCAACAAATGATTTAAAATAAAGTAAAAGTGAGTAATAATTATTTCAAAATGAAGGGCTAATAAATTAAACATAAAATTACACTTTTTTAAAGTGTGTTTCCAGTTCCAACATGTGTTTGATATTGCATAAAAGTTATTCTCTTTTTCCTTTTTATTTTCGTATGCTATCAAATCGAGTTGATTGCCAGTCCCAAAGACCAGATCTCGAGTTTTTGGCATAAAAAAGTCAATAATATATTCAAACTTGTCACGTACTTCACGTTCAAGAGCGATTATATGGCCTTTTGTTCTTTATTTATTATATCATCCTAAAATTGCTTTTCATATTGATTACAGTGAAAACCAGCCATGCAAATAAAATGCAAAATGAACACATCAGAAAGAAATAAATGCACACGACAACTCAGCATAAATGAAAGAAAAGGGTGGTGAAGTTTGTCTAGGACAGCTAGCTCGTGCATAAGAGTATAACTTGTTATATTCGATGTATTCTATCTTTGGTATTTAATTTTGGTTTATGGTAGGGGTAATTCCGTTCCACCGTTCAAGTCAGTTTTTAATTAACATAGAAAAAGTATATATTAGTAGTAAAAGATTCATTACTTTTTAAGATGTTTATTTATACAATTGTGTTAGACCTTTTATCTATACAAATAGCTAGATATCTAGAGTAGGTTAACTAGGTTTTAGTGTCTTCTTAAGTGTATTTTATGAGTTGTTTACTATATTATACTTATTAATTATGTGATTAGGCTATAATTTTAGTTGTATATTTATTAATTATGTGATTAGGTTATAATTTTAGTTGTTAGGTGTTAATTGAAAGTGTTGTTGAGATGTCGAAGTGAGGATGTCGACATTTCGAATAATATACTAGTCCCTAAACTCGATTGGAAATGATAAGTTTGAAAATTAAATCTATTTTTTTATAATACCGACACGTTGTTAGTCCTATACGATATACTAATTCCTAAGCTTGAGCATGTATAACATATGAAAAATCTGGAACGTCTTGGGTTAGCCGCTATCAAATGATGTAAAGAGTCATGAGATTGTGGTCATTGATGGAGAAACAATCTGACGATCATCACTTGTATTCGTCTTCCCTCCTTTCTGTGCCTATAAATTGGATGGTTTGTTAGTTCCACATGCACCTCATTTCTTACCACTTTTTCTGAGTGTGTATCAGTTAAAGATACATTTGAGAGGTAAACAATTTCTTTCTCTCTTCTGATAGTAATTTTTTTCTCGGTTGAATCAGGAGTTTTGATAGAGGGTGGTAGATTACTTTATAAATATGTCCAGTTCCGATTTAAGCGACTTTTGTAACTCAAGTGAGTTTTCTTGAGTTAGTATAAGGTTAAATAATAAGGAAATTAGTGTCGAGACTAACTTACCTTGAGCGAACTCCATGGATGGGGCTAAGGGGTTTGACGAGAATGCCCCATAGTCAACTATGAATGGGTAGATAACTGAGTTTGGGAGTATTTTTGAAGCATAGGTTGTTGTCCATGCTTTAGTCATTTGCTACTGGTGCAGACATATTAAAGGATAATATGTCAGACAATATCATTTCTTTACATAAGTGTAAGTCTTCTTATATCGTCTGCTATATATCAAAAGATTTGTTTGAGGACTTTCCTATTTTTATTCTTGCTTAATAACAAACATACACATATGATTTTCCTTGGATGAATTTTAATGGAGGTATTGTGAGTTTTAAATGTCCCACATACTCAATTGCATCCAAATAGTTACGTGTCTTTGTAGGCTTTTCAACTGCTTTTTTCGTCATTGATTTTGAGACTGCCACCTATGTTTTTTTTTTTTTTTTTTTTTTTACATTTATATGACTTCTTTTTAAGCCTCACGGTGGGTACTAAAATGTTCCTGTAGTCAAATAATTCTCTATGTTTGATTTGTTCAATCTTTAGTCTTCAGTCCTCGGTATTGGCAGAGGTATATGCAATTGCACTGATAAGTGCCAATTTTGAGTATATTGTACATAAGAAAACTTGAGTGCTTTTGATCTTAATTGTTGTTTGAAGTAGTAATTACCCCTAATTTGAGAGTTTTTAGATCCAAATATAGGTTTTGAGTCCTAAGATAAATGAAATCATTTAATCCCAATTTTTGTGTAAATTGCAAGTGTTGAATATTAGACGGTCCAAAGTCTCTTTAGATGATCAAATCATCTGGTAAAGTTTTGATGATAACAAAACTCAAAAGTATACATTTATATTTGATGATTTATATACATTGTGCAATTAACATTATTATTAAGTAACAGACACATGGACCATGAAGAGGTAAGTTTTCTTACTATTTTATTTTTATGTTATTGATTTTGTTTAAATTGATTTTATAGCATGATGTGCTTTAACGTTCAAATTTGTTCATAATGAAAATTATTCAAATTATTATGGAGTATTTAAATGTGATTAATTGATTTTATATGATATTATGATTTAACGTTCAAATTTGTTTATAATGAAAATTATTCAAATTATTATGAAGTATTTAAATGTGTACTCGTTATAACCTCGAGAGACTTATGTACTCGTTGTAACTGTTTTCTAAATAGTGAAACCTCTTGAACGATTCGTTCAAGGGAGAACTTGATGTAGCCCAAGAGATTAGGGTGAACCACTATAAAACTGCTTCATTTGTGCTTATGTATTCTTGCATTGGACAATCTTGCTTAGTGGTTTCTGTTTATAGCGAATTGAGTTCAGGCTCCATTCAATCTCCCCTTTTGGAGTCAGTTGTTCCTACAACAGGTTAGAAAGGATGAAGAAAATGAAAGATTGGAATATGAATGAAGAAAAGAATGAAAATGTTATAGTTGAAGACTCGCCTAGGCGAGAACAGTTCACTTAGGCGAGAATCATTCAGAATGAAGAGAACGTGCATTTGTTGTCTCGTCTAGGCGAGAAGAACTCGCTCTGGCGAGGTGATTGGGTCGCCCAGGCGAGAATTGTCCAGAGAGGTGTGAAATTTTATTGAAGGCCTCGCTTGAGCGAGACATGACTTGCCTGAGCAAGAAACATTTTTTCAGGATAAGGATCCCTTTAGCCTAAGGGAAAATTGGCTGGCTCAAGGGAGAATTTACTAACCCAAGGCACGAAAATGAGTTTAAGAAGGGGATTTGGTCTTCTTTGAAGGAGATTAGAAAGCTTTTGAAGGGTTAGAAGATACGAAATGCAACAGTGACTCTAAGCCAAGTCCAAACTCCACTTTCTCTTGCAATCTTCCTTTCTTTGGTTTGTAATGGCTACCATGGGTAGCAAAATCTTCATCTTTGGGAATGAATGTAATCTTTCAAACTCATTTGTATTTTGGTGATATTTATATATAATATTCAGTTTCTCCACAATCTTGGTATTTTCATCATGTGTTTACTGCTGAAATCTATCTGATAATAGAGTCTTGATTTTGATCCTTAGATTTAACTGGGAAGTACTTCTAAGAAGCTGACCTAGATGCGAATACTTGATATATTGGAATGCTAAGAATAGGTTTCGATCTATTGATTAATTTATAACATCTGTTCTTAATGTTGGGTAATTTACTGGATAGTTGAGGAATCAATGTTTAGGAAATTTCTTTATGAATTTCACGCTTGAGGAATCAATGTGAATGATATTTATATGTGCATCAATATTGAATAGTTATGAGTATTATGTGTTCTTGCCAAACTAAAATACAAATTAGTGAGATAGATGAAGTTCATTCCTATACTTTAATTATTGAATCTTTCAAAACATTGTTGTTACTTGTTAACTTAATATGTAGTCTATCTTTTATGTTTTTTTATTCTCTTTGAACAAAATTGTTCTCAAATTTTATATACTTAGTGAGTAGTGAAATCTAAAATTTTAACTGAAACTGTTTTCTGTGGAATCAACATCGTACTTCAAATTCATTATATTACTTTTGACTCGGTACACTTACCGGAAAGTCAATATGAACTCCGATACTCAAGGCATTTCTCGTTCAATAAAGAAAATATATAACAATAGTCAAACAATTTATTATCTTTTATCATAGAATGCTTACCTATTTATACCAATCGTGTTGAATCTCCACTTGTACAAATGATTAAAATAAGTCAAGTATGTTTTAAGATCTTCTTAATCGTGGTTTATGGATTATTTACTTTGTAATACTTACTAATTACGTGATTAGACTTTAATCTTAGTTGGTAGATGGTCATCGAGTCTCAGATGGCTAGACGGGAATATGTTATTTTGGATATTAATGTTAATTCTTCAAAAGGAGTGAGGCAATACTTCTAGAAATACTGTTCTCATATTTTAAATGTTTCTCTGCTGTTCAAACAGTGATGTGTTTTCCTTGGTACGTAGCAGTATTTGTAGCCTCACTTCACTTGCACCAATGCCATAATACATTGGAAAATAATACATTTGGTCTCTACAACCAAGATCCCCACGAGCAACACGATGATTATATCCATTGAACACTGATTACGTGGATATTACATGTTTATACAAGGTATCAGAGATCAACATTAATGTCCTCTTGTCGACCCCAATTTTCATCCAACCAATGGTCCAATTAGGTTCATTCCATCCTCTTCAGAACAGAATCAGTGTATTACTGGCCACAAGCCGTGTCTAACTATTGTCTCTATAGTAATTGCCAAAAAAATCGTCTTCAAATGGCCACTGATTGAAGTGTTTAATCACAAAAGTCTTGATGAACTCAAATCTGTATGCAGCATCAACGTGCGATACTATTAACTGACCAACTAATTACTCCGAATATTCTTATGAAGGCTGAATTATTAAACAAAAAACATGTTGACATAGTATAAATACTATGTTGATTTTTACTTATTTACACGTGTAGTTGTCGGCTACCATGACGACATTTTTGGTCTACCAATTGCATGGGAGGAAGAAAAAGAAGAGAGTGGCCAATGGAGGGTGGCGCAGCAGCTGAAAAAGTCTTCTTCACAGCCTTCTCATGCTCTCTCTTTCTTGCTTTCTTTATTTAAGGCCTTTAATGTGGCGGCTTCATGTGTAATCTACCCAACTAGTTCCTTCCACAATGGGCAAGGCCTCTAGTTCTTCCTCCTCTTCAATCACCAGCTGCAGGAACAACCCTTCCAATTCAACTGCTTCCTCTCTCACACACCAACATAGTCAAGACCTTCGCACAGATCTTAGGCTTGGACTCAGCATTTCCGCCACTCAACATGTTGGCTCTTCCACTTCAGGGTTTGTATATAGAGTATCTGCAAAAACATGATTTGTCTTTGTCATCATCAAATGGTACCCTCAGAAATTTAAGGGCTTTGGTACTGTTACTGAGAAACCCTCTTTCTATATCCCTCATTTGGTATGTTCAAACTCATTCAACTATACTGACTCAGTATCAAAGCTCTTAGATTTTGAAGGGTAGTTGTAGCAACTCTCTTTTATGACATCATGGGTTATTTTTTGCGGCTAGCTTGAAGTTTTTCACCCTCTCAAGTATATATTTGTGCCATTCTCATATGTTAGGGGGCACTGGCAACCGATGCAGCCACATCTAAGTAGTTTTTCACAAGCTACTGAAGTGAATGATTGCAGCGATCATAGCAGCTTCTTTGTGAAGGTGTACATGGAAGGCATTCCAATTGGTAGAAAGCTCAATTTGTTAGCTCATGATGGCTATCACGAGTTAGTAAAGACCCTCGAACAAATGTTTGACACCACCATTCTGTGTATAATCTATAATACTATCATTCTCTCATAGTTAATTATTTTTACTTTGTGTACGTAGCACAATAATAACAAAGGAATGTGGCTGTTTTTCACAGGGGGGACTGAGATGGATGGAGTGCAACAAGAGAGATGTCATGTTTTGACTTATGAAGATGGAGAAGGAGATTTGATTATGGTTGGGGACGTTCCTTGGGAGTAAGTTAACCATAATTTTTCTCTTACCAACACATTTTTTTTCCCATTTTTTTTTTGATAAAAAATTACTAATAGAATAAAAGTAAACATTTGCTTTCAAACAAAACCTAGTTTAGTTCAATTTAAGATCAAAATTCTACCCATTACTCCATGGAGCTTTTATATTTTCTTCCATTTTAAGCATTGATGTACTTGCCTTTTGGTCATGTAGGATGTTCCTTTCAGCTGTAAAAAGGTTGAAGATCACAAGGGTCGAGACATTCGGGTGATAAATGTTTACATATGACAAAAGATTGGTTCTTTTGTGACTTAAATTTAGTCCGGTAGAGTGAGATTCAATGTCAGTGGTCATCCATTATCAAAGTGATGTATATTCTTAGAGTATGTTTTGGATATTGGAAAGAATAAATATACTTTGACACTACTGTACAAAACCTATTTTAATAAAATAATATTATTTTTCAGTATTAAATAGAAGTAAATTACTGTTTGCAGTGTCAAAGTATCACTGCTCTATTGGAAAGGGTTCAGATAATGAGAAATAGAAAAATCAAAAGAAAAAGGAAATAGGAAAAAGAGTTCAAATAATGTTCTTGCCTTTTTATTGAGATATTTAAAACTTTTCAAATCTTCCAAAATTAGGAGATTTTGAAATAAAAGTGCTTCAAAAGTAATATAATTAAAATTATTACATTTTTTTTTTTATTTTCATCCTCTTATAAAATTTCTATATGAAAACAAAAAGCAAAAATGCCTTGTGTCTAAGTTTCCAGTGGCTTACCTTATTTTGGGCTTCAAGCTTTTCTCGTTACCGACATAATTTCTTCCTCGGCATTCTCTTACACAAAAAAATCAATAAACGAAAGGAAAATTGCACAAAAATATATGGTGATGACAGAAGGCAAAGATGAAACAGATGGTATGCGAGGAATAAGGAGCAATAAAGGGACAGACATAAAAGAATGTCGAGCACAATAAAGTAATGTTATACTATTATTCATATGCATTGTTTGATTTGATTAGTCTATATACACATTTGCTGTTTAGATTCGAATTTCATTCACACAAATGTTTGATTTTGATTAGTCAATATATACAAATCTGATCCAGACAAAACTAGAATTTAATTGGGGAATGGAATGAATTTGATTTGGGTAGTTGTCTAATCATTTAATAAATTCTACAAAGACACTTACAGAATATGTATGCACAATTCTCTGATGAGATAAAGACCCATCCATGTAGATTGGTAGAAGACAGGTTCCAACCTTTGCCCAATGTAACTTCACTTGACCCAAATTATTATGACATTGAAAGGTGTTGGCCCAGCAAATTCCCAAGATGGCACAAAATAAATAGACTGCTAAACTACCAAAACATATTTTACATCCTTTTAACGTAGTTCTCAAAGTTCTCCGTTAGAATTCTTTTCACAAAAATTTGCTTACTATTTTGTTTTCCATAATTGGAAGACACATTAACTGTGCTCATTTTTAAAGGTCAAAAGAATCAGCCTCAGATAAAGTGCAAAGATTTTATGAAATGACAGCATCCATGTGTTGGTTTCACTTTGATCGTTTGTTTTTCTTGTCATCTTGTGTGCTTCTTTTGGCATAGCATCTAATAATAAGGGCAAAGCGGATCATAAAAGTAGAAATTCTATATTCATAAACTTGAAATAAATTTCTAACGAAAATCCCACTAACCAGGTGTTTTTGGTAGAAATTTTTTATCAAAAATCAAATCACTTTTATTTAATCTCCATGGCAAGAATTAAGTCTTCATTTATTTTTTCAGGTTTCAATGTGCCATATCCCTTTTAAGATATATCAAATGTAAAGGTATAATAAGACTTACACTCTACTTAATGTTTATTTAATTCTTGATAAAAATATATATTTCACATACACAAAAAACGATTTTTCTTTTATATTTACCACTCAACATCTTAAATTTATGTAATGCGAACATACTTTAATATAAATGTTTTATAAAGTTGAATATCTTAAATTTATGACCTCATGTATAATATACCTGCAGTGGAAATATTCTAAAAATTATAAAAAAAAGTCTTAAAAATAATGCGACGGGATAGAATTTTTAAAAATTAAATAAAAACCTCTTCTAATAAAAATGACCTAAGTTAAAGAATAAAATTTTATCAAAATAAACCTATCTTGATGTGAGAATAATATATATCAAGAAAATAATTATTAACACAAGAATAGGGTTATTGGTTAAAAATAAATGTAAAAGAATTATTATATTATTTATCAAAAAAATTGTGTTATAATACAGATAGAAAGACTAAAAATCTCGACAGAAATTATTTATTATAATACATCAAAGGAGAAGTTTTCCTGTTTATTATTACTGTTGTTGTTTATTATTAATGGATGAAGACATTATAAAAGTACGTGAAAGAGTCCAAAATAATATATTGTTCATTAAAAGATGGATCTTCAAATAAATGTAGTATATTTTTTGTGCAAATAAAACAACTATATTACTGTTGAAAATTATATATATATATATATATATATATATATATATATATATAT
>Ga0209489_103527_pt1 | contig 30300 bp, 12 predicted proteins | sample SiratrowhiteBW_FD_187527 | JGI IMG/M metagenome (GOLD analysis project Ga0209489, IMG submission 187527) | Root nodule microbial communities of legume samples collected from California, USA - Siratro white BW (SPAdes) (version 2) | ecosystem: Host-associated > Plants > Roots > Nodule | place...
TTTCATTTCAACCAAAATGATTACATACAAGTCTATAACTCAGTCATCACACATAACACATCAATTTCATCAAACAACAACCAAAAATGTTCTCACATATTTCTTTCTAACATCATTACTTAAAACAGTTCAATTAATTATACCAAATCACAATAAATAACCAAATTCAATCAGTGCTCAAGGACCAGTCAAACCTGTAAGAAAGACTTGAGCACTGATAATCATATATCTGAGTCTTTTATTCTAGGGTTCTATTTGAAAGTAAATAACTGAAATAAGTTACTAGCTTCCCTTCCCTGATGAAGATCTCTACAACAATTCTCCACCTGATAAAGATGCTAATCTCAAAATTTAGGGATCTAAAAAAAGTTATCAGAACAAAACCAAATTTTAGTATAACCTTAATCAAGTTAAGAGAAACACTTTTCTCAACTGTTCCCATTAATATTAATGACAAAAATTTAACGAAAAATAGAGAATAAGGGATCTTTAGAGCAAACATGAACTTACTTTGTTCGAGATTCTGATCGGTTTAAAATGACCCTAAGATCCTCAGCAGCTACTGCGGGACTTGATCAGATTCTGAAACAGATGGAATATGAGAAGTGAAAATCAAGAGGGAAGGGAGAGAGATCTATGGAGGTTGGAAGGTACGCGAGAGAGAGAAAGTAAAAAAAATTATTGCTTCCTTACGAGGGTTACACTTCTTGCACGCTATTTTTTTTTTAATGAAGGTCAATAATTTTAATATGATTATTTATAAAATTTGTTAAAATACCGTTTCTGAAAAAAAAAATGTAATACTTGACCTTAATTATATAAATAAACAAATAACGTAATCTTCTTGGTAATGTAAATGTTGTTTGTTTTATCATTTACTGCAATAAAGTAGTTATTGTTGTTTATTAACGTAAAAAGAATTTGGAAATCCATTCTATACATTTTGTTTTTGAAATGGAGGAAGAGAAAAAAAGAATTTAAAAGCGAAAATAGAAGAATTGGAAATATAATAAACAGAGCACTTTGATAATTTTTTAAAAATATAATCACTTAATAAAAAATTTTAAAATATTTTTTTAAAATAATTTATATTGGATTAAAACTGTAAAATTAAAATTCATTCTTTACTTCTTTTAATGATAATAAAATTTCAAATACATTGAAATAAATTATTCAAATATAAAAAACTAAACAAATTTAAAAAAAAATAAAAAATTAACAGTGAATTGTCAAAAGAAGGAGTCCGTTGCTAATACAATTAAAACTTAAAACAGATTATAAGACATTAATGATCCATAAAAAAGTTAACAAACGAAATATTATAATAAATATTATCATTTATGAATCATTATTGTTTTGAATTATTTATGAGGCATTTTCAGTTTGTACACATTATCTTTTAAATGTTAAATCAATTAATTTACTCTTTGCGTAAATGGATTTTTTTTTTCTTTTTTACAATAACACAGAAATGGTATCCCACTTGCCATAACTTTAATTCTAAAATTCATCCAGAATTGTCAGGTTGACACTACTTTAACCTTACAATTCACACACAAATTTTTGCAGGACTTTAACTTAAAAAATAATTTAATTAAATCGTGGTTTGCTTTCACAACTTCAATTAAGTTAATTAAATTCATGACTTGTTTCACGATTTCTTTATTTGTTAAACTAGTTTCATGATTTCTTTGTTGTCGTCATCATATCATAAGATTTATCCAAATCTGTTAAAAGAAAAAGTTTCTACACCACTTTCGTAATTAAGAAAAAAAATTGTCCTCTTTTCATTAATAACCTTCACTCTTGGATACTATTATTCAACTTTGTATTTTGAAAATTGTCTAATATTGGTTCTGAGCAAGATTTATGGATTAGTATGGAACCAAATTCATATTTAGCTGAGATTTTCTCTTTCATCTTAAAAATTGGAGTAATCAACTCTAAAGGAATATTTTAACATGTTAAAATTTCAAATGTAAAAAAAGAAAAATTTCTGCTGTAACATGTTTCGTACTTTTTCTTAAAATTTAAATTAACTTAAAAGTTATTTAAATGAGAATTTGTATTAATTTTTTTTATTTTATTAAGTTTTTCGTTTTATTGAGTGATAAGTATATGTTAATTTTTTTTTCTAATTATGTTAACATTTAATTTCGTGTTTGTAAATTTTACATTTTATCTCTAAATTCCATTAACTTGTTATCTTTGATTTTTTATTTTTTTTATAATTTCTTGTAGCTTACTTTCTTAAGCCGAAAACAAGAAATTGTATGTTTATCCCCTACTTTTCAGTTTATTTATTTTTTACATTTTTTCTTATTTATTAAATATTTTAATTATTTTATTTATTGAAATGTTTTTTATTATTTTGAACGGCAATTTTAATGGAGAATATGGTTGATTCCACACTTGTTGTACCTACATATTAAGACTAATTGTTTTTTTATTACTTTGGATTATGTTTAAACTTATTTCAAATTCAATTTATTTTATCACTACAAGAAAAATATTATCTAGAAACTAATTTTTAGTTATCAAATGAAATGGTTACTAATTGTGACCAAAATAGTTACTAAATTAGATTTTGGTTGTTAAATAACTACAAAATAGAAATAATGATTAAATTTAGTGACCAATTAAGTTAAATAATGATATCTAACATTAGCTACCAAGATTTTAGTGACCTATGTCATTAGATTTTAAATTAGTCTCTAACTTAATTAGATACCAATTTAGAATCTAATGGCATAGGTCACTAAAACCTTGGTAGCTAATGTTAGATACCAATTATTTGACTTAATTGGTCACTAAATTCAATCATTACTTCTATTTTGTAGTTATTTAGTGATCAAAATAACCAAAATTTAATTTGGTGATTATTTTGGTCACAATTAGCAACCATTTTATTTGGTAGCTAAATATTGGTCTCTAAATAGCTTTTTTCTTGTAATGTATATTGTACTAATTAATTGTGATTTTATCTTATATTTATACTTTTTAATTTTACAATTTAATTTTGGGATCAATTTAGATTCAATTTTAAATTTCATTCATATACTTAAATTCTCCTCTAGGTGGATTGAATTTAGAAAATTTAAGATATAAAAAGGGACTGCCCAACCTTGCTTTCAATTTGCCTATCCTAATTTATTTAAAAAAAAAAACATTTGCCAAGCCTACTCTAATTTCAGAAAAGAAAAAACTAACTTTTACACAATTAACGTCACCTAGATTGACGTAAGTTTCAAAACTTTTCTTTTTCCTTTTTTTAAATTAGACGATGATTGTCGGTATGATCAATTCAATAACTTAGTTTTAAGCATTTGACTTGGTCGACACTATCTTTGAAGTTATTTTGCAAAAGCTCAGGCTTTGCTGTGGTGCAGATTGTTATGTGTTCTTTTTTATCAGTTTAGCTAACACTAGTAGCGTCTAGTAATTAAGTCGACACTAATTTTTGTGAGCTTCTAGCTCACTAGTGTCCCCTTTGAAATTGACGCATGAGTGTTGGTTTTTGTCTTCTAACGTCTGTATTTGGTCGACACTTTTTTAGAAAATTCTTGTAATGTAAAATGTAATCATTATTTGTTGGCACGTTAGATTAGTGTTACAATACCTATAATTGAACAAAACTAAACTAATTATTCACATTAAATTATCAAGACTAAATTATGTAAAGATTACCATACACTATATAAATAAAGGAGATGGGTAATACTTTTTACATTAGAAAAATACAAGAAAGTAAAAAAAAAAACGTTAAAGAGCACTTGTGAGGAAAAGAAGAGAAAGAAGAAAATTTGATTCAATCATATGGGAAAGGAGACATGTATATATTATCTATTTTTTTCAGTGAAGTACTCCTAAGTCTCTCAACTTCTCAACTCTTTAATTATTTTACAAGTTTACTAATTTTTTTAATCATTATTGATCTATAAGAAAATAAATAAATATATTTTATTAATGTGATTAATGTAAAATATAGTTATGGACTTGAATATAATTTAATAAAATAGAAGAACCTATTGGTAATTATAATAGATTATTTATTTTATAAATAACTGATAGTAATCAACCTGATAAATGTTGGTTACATAAAGAAATTAGAAATTAGGGTTCTTTCTTTATAGTGTGAGGATTCTCCGCAATTGACCATCAAGAAAGTGTGTGTGTGTGGGGGGGGGGTTAGAAGAGTGATTGAAAGAGATAAATTAAAAAAAGGAGATTGAAGTTCTTTTATTAGGTCTCTCATTGACCAAGGTAAGTCTCTCTTATTATCATATATATTATGTGAGAATCATAAATTCTAAAATCTTGTGGAATGTATGTTTATGATTGATTTTGTGAAATTATGATTGAACTTACATGTGGTATCAGAGCCACAATTGTTTAAATTTTGTGATTCTCCATTATTGATAATTTGCCCAATTTTATGAACTCTAATTTCAAATAAAATTATAAAAGAATTAAGAATTATGGTAATTAAATTACTGTAAATTAGAGTTTATGTGTGTGAAAATTATTGGTTGTCTTTATTGCTGCATGTTTCGCATTGTTCTTTTGAAAACCATTGTTCCTTTGTTTCATCAAAATTGCAATGGTCTTAATGCTTTCTTAATTGATTTCATAAAATAAATTGTGGGATCAAGGTTAATTTTGGTTTATGAAGGTATCTACCCCTATCTTATTTTTTTTATTTTATGGATCAAGGGTGTGTTATAATTAATTGAAGTTTTTATGCTTGTCTTTCGCTACACATATATGCACATACAATTGATTGAAATATGGAATTGCAATAGTAAGATAGAAGGTGGTAGGAAATGCATGTAGGTACAACCCTAGCCTACCAATGAAATTTTAGAAATTTAGTAGCTAATTAAAGAGAAAGTTTTTATGGATTAATTATGATTATTTCCTATTGTATCAATGAGAATTAATTTGTGAATTGATTAATTTTTGGGATTAATCGTATGTCAGATTTGTAATCACCAAAGTGATCAAATCTTTATGCTTTGGTTAATTTCAAATTAATGATTATTTTATTTTAATTAGAATTACTTGTATGATAGATTTGTAATCACCAAAGTGATCAAATCTTTATGTTTTGGTTAATTCTAAATTAATGATAATTTTTATTAATTGGGATTGATCGTATGTTAGATTTGTAATCACCAAAGTGATCAAATCTTTATGTTTTGGTTAATTCCAAATTAATGATGATTTTTATTTCAATTGGGATTAATTGTATGATAGATTTGTTATCACCAAAGTGATTAAGCCTTTATGTTTTATTTTAATTCTAAATTAGTGATAATCTTATAAAATGGATGCTAAATTATAAATAATTGATTTGTGGGTCAATTGAAGTTTATTATTGTAAGGCATTATGGATCGTCCAAAGGTTGATTAGTTGTTCTTATAATTGATGGACATGATTGTTGGTAGTGGGTATGTATTATTAGTTCTATTTATATATCCAAAGATAATAAGTTTTTTCTAAATAATGTTAATATTATTAGCATCATTATGTTTTGTGTATTAATGTATCACCCAAAGGAGAACATTATCAAGCATATAATTTCTATTTTAATTACAATATATATTCTTGTATGTTTACATTCGCAAGTTATGTTTGTTCCAATATTTAATGGGTTAAATTTTCTTATTGGAACGAACAAGTCCAATTTCACCTAGGTGTGTTGGATCTTGATATGGTTTTTCATATTGTGAAGCCTACTGCTATTACTAATGTTAGTAGCACTGAAGAGAAAATCCATTATAAAACCTGGGAAGTTTGATGTTTATGCGAATGGGCATAACAAGTAATATTAACTCAGCTCTTCTCAAAACTAAAAGTGTAAAAGAATTTATGAAATTTGTGGAAGAGTGCTCTCAAACTACTGATAAGTCTCTTGTTAGGACATTAATGAATACTTTAACCATCATGAAATTTGATGATTCTTGTACTATGCACGAACATGTCATTGAGATGATAAATATTGCAACAAGACTTAAATCTCTTTTCTGGATAACAATTTATGATGCACTAATTGAAAATTGGGACTGATGAACCAATCTTGATGATATATTTTGTATGTTGTCTTCATTAAGACTTGTGAACGAAATAGACTGTTCTTGTGAAATGAAGTTGTGGTTACTTTTTTGTATTCTTTCGATTGGAGATGCATTAACAATATACCTAGGCGAGATTTTGAGCTTCAGAGTCATTCAAGTAAGTACTATCACTAATTATTCATAATTAAATTTGCTTAAGTTTCTTTGTTGATTATTCAATTGCATGTCACATATGATCAGGGCCATTTTTATTTTATATTTATAGCTAGAGCCAAATAGTCAACCTTTTGTTTGAATAAAATCCTTGTACCCTTTTTTCAGCCTTTAAAAAGATATTGTTCTTCATCATTGAAACAATATGCTTTGTTTGACTACCTTACTTTATGTTAGGAGAGTAAGGAGATCAAGAATTTAGTATCATTCAAATTTGGGGGATAATATTAATAGAGTTGTTTTACATGCTATTACTGATTTATTTTATGACTAAAAATTACTCTCTCCATACTTAAAATTTGCTTAATTCTTAATTTTATTTCAATTTTGTTAAAAATTGATTATGAGAGTTAAAAAATGATTTAATTTCTAATTTAAGGTATTTTGGATTAATTTTGAGGAGAAAAATATTGGATTAGAAGATAGAGGATGGATGACTTGAAAGTTTGATAGAAAAGAGAAGATTGAGGCAAAAGAAGCCACGACGCAAGAGGACCTGAGAGCAATTATAGAGAAATGCGCCTGACAAAAATTGGGTCTAAGAGTAACATAATCCAATGATGCCCGACGTAGTTGACATGGGTCGGGCCTGAGCATTGAAAATGGAAGTTTATTTAATAGTTTCTCATATTAGGGTTAGACATCTTAGGCTATTGGAGTTCGAAATTCACTCTTCGAAGGCAATCTTAGGATTTCGTGTGGATTCTTCTTCTTACTCTATTGTAAAGTTTGGTATGCTCATGTCTACGAGGAACTAAATTCTCTATTGTCGATGTTAGGTTAAACCTTTCTAAACTCTCATGTAATTATTTCTATTTTAATATTATGTCTTTTCTTTCATTATATCAGTATTTAAATTTATACATAATATCTGTTGTGTTGGTTCATAACTATATTATTGATTCTTAGAGAGTATTGAAAAATATCTCTTGATTCTATATTTGAATTAAATTACTGAACGAAAGCTCGTGTCGGGGAATAGAGTGTGATTCAATCGTTGTCTTAAGACCCTAGTGAGAATGCAAGATTCATTTATATAATAGACCAAGGAATTGACGATTAATAGATAATCTTAGGCTCATCTGCTCAGTAATTGGAGGTAAGTAATTTTGTGGGTTGACATTGATTAATGGTAGGAAAGAAAGAAAACATTTGTATTAAGTGAGAGTTAATATTGGAGAGACTTAAGCTTGACAAGTTAATCGTATTATTGTTAATCCTTTTTCTGCATTCAAGTGTTGATAAAAACATAATTGATTCTTGTAATTGTTTTTAATTTATGCACCTATCATTAATTTATGAAATTGTTCCTAAATCTGAACTTATTATAATTGTAGTTTTTTTTTTTATATTGCATAAATCCTTTAGGAAGAACGATATTTTTTTTTTACTTACTACATTGTGACTGGTGCACTCGCCATCATAGCAAAGTATGCTAAAAAATATCTGAAAGAAAAAAATTAGAAGGGGATATAAGGAGAGTAAAGGTTGTATTTCTTTAAAAAAATCAGATATTGAAACAAACAAGTTTGGTAGAAACAGTTGATAATTGGTTTGAATTGAAAAGAGGGTAGAAATTTACAGAATCATTAATTGATTTAATTGCTCTTTATGCTTTAAGTGTTTTGATTATCTAGAAAACCAAATTTTCTTTTTAGTCCAGCCAAATTGCAAGTTAATAAAAGTCCTTGTGATGTTGCGTGTTTTTTAAAATTTTTGGCTCTTGAAATAAAAAAGCAAAGTTAAGTTGTGGGAATTAGTGATAGATGAGACAAAAATGCATCCTGAGATGCTAGAGTGCTTGAGTGAATTACTTAGTTTGGTGAGATGTGAAAGTTGTGTGCATTTTTCTGTTGTAGTTACATTAGAGTGCCATAGCTGAGATTTGATGAGGCATAATTGTTCATTCGTAAGTTGATGTGAGGAGAAACATACTTGATAGAATTATGATGTGATTGGTCCTGAGTTGTTATATCATTGTGAAATAATTGTTCATCTGTGCTAGGTTACCTTTACCTAAGGACAAGTAATGTTTTAAGTTTGGGGGAGTTTGATTGAGTTGACTTAGATGATATTATTGACCTATTTTTATGGTAAAGATAAACTATCTCCACACTTAAAATCTGATTAATTCTCAATTTTATTTGATTTTTGTTATTAATTGATTATGAGAATTGGAAAAAGGATTTGATTTCTAATTGCTATTTTGAGTGAATTTGAGGAGGAAAGCATTAGATTAGAAGAAGGAGGATTGAAGTCGTAAGGGGTGAGAGAACATAGCAAAATTTCGGAAAAAGAAGACAAGCCCAACTTAGCAAACCTAAGCCTAACGCTAAAGAACCCGAGAGTAAGGAGAAAGAAATGTGATTGGTGCAAATGACTTGGGCCCGACGTAGTTTGGGCTTTAAAGCATGGAACTGTAATGAAATCCAGTGGCACTGGCACTGCCGACCTGAGCTGGGTACGAGCGTCCAAATTTTAATTGCATTTAATAGTTGCTTGCACTAAGGTTAGGCTTCTTCTTATTCCACTGTATTAGCAATGATTCAAAAAGTATTTGATAAAGCCAAAGAGAAGAGAACTTGAAATAGTTTAGTTGTTAGAGTTACTATATTTATGTGAGTATTGATGAATCATGTGCATGTATCATAAATCATTGAAATATACTCTGAGAAGTTTTAAAAATAAAATGAAATTAATTTGATAGAAGTTTCCATGAAAAACTGTTTTAATGATATTTTCAAATAATTGTTTTTCAAAATGAATCAACTGAAAATTTTGTTAGTAAAATCAATCAATGTAAATGGATTTTCAATCGACTGTTTTCACTTAAGTATAATTTTTTTAAATAACTATTTTAAAAAATAGTTGGAATTAAGATAACAATCTTGATTTTAAGATGAGAAGTGATACAGGGAGAGCTTCATGCGAAAATAGAGAGCATTTTTGAAAATAGCTTACTGAATTTTTGATAAAAAGTATTTAAGAAAGAGAATCTTGGAGCAATTTCTCTAATATGTGGTTGCTCTACATTGAGTCTCATCTGGTTCCAGTTAGGGAAGTTTTCTATAACTTGGTTTAGACTAGTTTGTTATATTCTTTTGGCATTTGTGGTTGTATTACAAGTCTATTGATTGTATTTGAGCTTTAGAATACATTTGAATAAGGTTTTCATCTATAGAGGTGCAACAGGATGTTGCACTATTTCTTAGTTGATCTTGCAGGATGTAAGATTGTGTCTTGATTGTATAAAATATACAATTATTATGTTTTAGTGGAATTCTTTACAAGTTTGCAAGGGAAATTGGATGTAGATCTCGAGAAAGAGTAAACCAGTATAAAAATCTTGTGTTCTTTCTCTTTGTTCCAGTATAAATGTTGAGGAAGAGTGAACCAGTATAAGAATTTATCTATTGTTTTTCAAATTAAATCAACTGATTTTTTGTCAGGTTCTTCAAAATTGAAATATTATATAATTCTTTGTGGATATTAATTGATTGTTTTGCTGTTGTGTGGCAACAAATACTACAGTAAATAGCTTAATTGAAAGTATTCATCCTTATAAACTATTTTTGCAAAAAATTTTAATATAGTTCAATTCACCCTCCTCCTTCTTTAACTCAGTCTAAAGCCTTTTTGCACTATTCATTTGTAAGATTTAATATTCTCATGTGTATGAGGAGCTAAATTCTCTATTGTTGGGGTTCGGTCAAACCTTTTCTGAACTCTCATGTAATCATTTTGTTTTTCATTTTATATCTTTTCTTTCAATAAATCAATATTTTAATTTTGCGGTTATTGCCTATCGTCTTGATTTGTGACTTAATAATTGATTTTTAGGGTATTGGAATATATCTTTTATAATCAGGAACTGAATTAAAATATCACTTGAAAGCTTGCGTCTAAGAGTAGAGCAATATTCATTTGTTGTCTTAAGACCCTTGTAGATATCGCAAGATTTATTTATATATTGATAAAATAATTGATTATTAATAGATAATTTTAGGCTCTTGTGCTAAAGAATTAGGGAACTGTGGATTGACATTGATTATTGATAGAAAAGAAAGTAAATGTTTTATACATGAGTGAACTTTGGTGACATCTAACCCTGATAAGTTCTTACTATTGACACTAAATCTTTTTTCTGCATTTTCAATTGATGATAAAAACTATAAATATTATTTAATTTTTTGCACTCAAAACTAAATCATGGAATTGTGCTTGAATATGAATTTATTATAATTGTATTTTGTCTTATATTGTATAAATCTCTTGGAAGAGAACAATATATTTATTACTTGTTACATTGTGACTGGTGCACTTGTCACCATAGTCAAATAGGCTAACAAATGAGTATGGGTATAGGTAATACCCGATTATTTAAATTTAGTATGGGGATGATGATAAATATGTATATATCCACTCTATCTCTGTCCACAGACCCGTCCCAATACCTATCCTTGTCCTCATAATCGTCTTCTTTTTAAATTACTACAATATTTTTAATTTATTAGGAAATCTAAAATATTATTATATTGACTTTTCTTTGGTCCTTAGTTCTGTAACTTATTTTTAGGTCATACATTTGATCATTTTTAATCTTTTATATAATTATTTGAGATCTATCCAATTTTTATTTGATACTTTCATTTAATATTTATACAATTACAATTTATTTCTTGATATTTGATATTAAATACTTGATAATATCATGTTTTCTTTGTTGTGATTTTTTTTATAAAAAATTATATAATTAATATTTGAAATAGTAAGGGACGAGTACAGGCTCACGTACGGGTGTACCTGTTTCCCGATGGAGATGAGACAAAAAATTCATACTCGTTGGATTTAGGCATAGGGATAGGGATGAAATTTTACTTCGAAAATAGGATAAACGAACTCACACTTAGCCTGCCCTGTTGCCATTCCTACTTGTAACAGGAATAACGAATTCTTTTGCTACCTAATTTTTCTCGGGTTCTTATTAATTCTAAAAGTTTACATCTTATGTTTGTGTCTAACACTTTTGTGTCCAAGTTTACCCCGATGATAACAATAACTTCTTAGATTCTTAGAAAATATTTTATGTTGAATTTTCTCAATTAGGAGATCATAATCAAGATTAGGCTAATCTAACACATATGTGAAGGTTGAAAAAGAAAATAGAATTGATTTACAGCTTTAGAGCTCTTTGAAAACTGTTCAAAATCATGCTTAGAGCATGTTATTTTTCCTTACAGAATTGTCATTTTGTCTGCTTCAAACAATATAGTTTTCTCCAAGGAAGATACTTTCTCATTAATTGAAATCTTTTGCTTGTGAGCTTGTCATTTTCAAAGAGCAAAATTTTAAATTTATGCTTCTATTTTAAATATTGCTTAAATGGAGTTACAACTATTGAGAAGTTCCTCATAGGAAAGATCATCTTTATCTTCATTATTAAATGATGAGCACAAAGAATCAAATGTTGAAATAAAATTAGAGAAGAGCTTAAAATGTACCTTTCCTTCTATGTCAACTATCAAACATATATTTGTCTTCTTTTCATTTGTCCCATAGTTAGAACTTGAGTTTGAATGATTCGTTATATTCTTTAGACTCTTCCTATTTAGCTCTTATCAATTCGTGATCATGTGTCCTAATTGCATATCCTCACAACAGTCCATTTTATGATGATCCTCTATTTTAAAAATCTGCTTAAGATTTTTTAATTGTATGATGTTTCCTCATCAGTTGACCTTTCAGACTCAACTTTGAAGGCATCTGTTCGCCAAATTTGCAATGATGAACATGCACCAGTCACAAATGTAAGAAGTTATAAATATATCCTTCTTCCCAAAGGATTTGTACAACACAACAATTTATATAATTATAAAAAATTTAGACCCAAGAAATGATCCATAATTCAAATGTTGTGCAAAAAAATAAAAATTAAAACAAATAACTATTTTTAGGATTTTTGTATCAACACTTAGAACATAGAAAAAAGGGTAAAAGATGAATAGAGTGAAATTTTCAAGGTTAGATTTCAACAAACATCACTCTCATATATTAAAAAAAAATCTTCTTTTCTATCAATAATCAATGTCAATCCACGAAATTATTCAATTCCTTGATCAATTATATGGATGAATCTTGTATAAACATGGGGATCTTAATGAAAACAAATGAATCACGTTCTATTCCGGTAAATTAATTCAATTTTAGATTCAAAAGATATTTTTCAATACTCTTAAGAATTAATGATCAAGTTATGAATCCAAACAACAAGCATAAGCACGAAATTAATAAACTAATATATTGAAAGAACAACATTTATGATAAAACATAAGATAAGCCCAAATATGATTACATGAGAATTCCATCTTATTACATCTAGCCCCAATAATAATGGTTTTAGCTCCTCACAATGAGAACACCAAACAACCAATAAGCACAATAGAAGATTATGGATTAAATCTAAAAACCCCTAAACTGCCTCCAAGTCTAACTTTTTATGATATATGGTCAAAGATACCAAACCCTAATGTGAAAGTTTTCTTAAATAAAATCTGTTTTTGGACACTCGTGCCCTGTGCAGAAAAGTGGCACCGGGCACAACTGGATTCTATTGCAGTTTCAACACTTTGACCCATTTTTAGCAAAGTGGCGTAAGGCATAGAAAAGTGGTGCCTGGCCCAGCTTCCAGCATCAACATTTCAATTTTTCCTTTATATGCTTCAATCTTGCTTTTCTTGACTGCAATACTTCCTGATAATTTATTTGACAAAATTAATGAGATTTATAGTAATATTTGATGAAAAACTCAAGTAATAACTTATTTATAAAAAAACAAATTATTCATGAAAACTTGAGATTTAGTAGGTTTCGAGCTTAGAAAGATTTGATTTCATTATGAAAATAAGCCCAAAAACATCATATAATTGAACTCTATCAGTATGTCTCTTTGATCTCTACTTCTCTTTTTGTTTGATTTGGTTTTGTTCAGATCTTGAACTTGCGAGAAGACCTTCGTCAGACGATGTTGATTTTATGTTGTGTGCATGATCCTAGAGATTCATCTCATGCAGTATTAGGATTTCCAGAAGGTCATCCGGTATGATCTCCTTCAAATCATGAGCTTCTGAGATGCCATTCATTTTAGGCTCACATACCTTAGGCATGATATTTAGCAGCTATAGGTTTATCTGACCATTGGAGTAGCTCTATCCAAGAGTATCTAACCCATGTAGAAGAACCATCATTCTCCCAAACTTATCCTCCATAGTGTCACCACTCATCATAGTGAATGATTCGTATTGGTTTATGAGATTACAACTCTTATTTGTTAAGCATCTTCATTCTCTTTGTAATTGATCATCAATGAGTCCTAGATCTCCTTGGCTGATTTTAATATGCAAATTTTTTTATATCCATCTTTGGAAAGAGTGCAGATTAAAATATACCTTACTTTTTCGTTGAGTTGCATTTGGTCAAACTTAACATATATTCAATCATCCTCTAGAACCTTGATCTCAATATCTCCTTCGGTTTTGATTTACTATAATTGATAGTTTGTTAACTTGATGAACATTTTCATTCTGTCATTCCAATAGGAGTAGTGTTCTCTTGAGAATGTTAGAGGCCTTGTGATGGATGTTTCCTTGGCTATCATTTGTTACTCCATGCTTGCAATGTTGGATCTTTCCTTCTAAATGTTGTTAGGGGTTTAACCCTTTAGAGATTGATCTTTGATATCAACTATAGAAAATATGAAGAACATAAGAAATGAGCGTTGAATTATGTTTAATGACTTTTTCTTTAATTTTCATAAATATCATAGAATGATTATTACTCAAATGATAAATTTGTATGGCAAGCATTTGTTAATGACTTTATAACCTGTATTGTGTCTGATAGAATGCGATAGACACAACTTTACAACGTAACAAAATTTACTTGTTTAAAGAGTTTTAGAAGTTGATTCTCACAATAACCCTCATTCTTAAGTTAATGTAAATAATAATATTATGTAATGTAAAGGACATAGGGAGAAAAAAAGATACACAAGATATTTTTATACTATTTGTCTGACAAAGCACACTACATTCAGTTCTCAATCCATAGATTGAGTTTTGCTGATCGGACTAATATTAACGAGTATTGTTTCAGATTGTAACCACTCCCTGATCAACCCTTTTTAGTACTCTTTGGGCTTGTAGTCACTCCTAGCTAACTCCTTCAAGTATTCTTTGGAAATATAGTCACTCCTATATAACCCCTTTAAGTATTATTTGAAAATATAGTCATTCCTACCTAATCCCTTCAAGTATTCTTTGTAAATCTAGCCACTCTTGGCTAACTCCTTTGAGTATTCTTTGGAACACAGTCACTCTAGCTAAAACCTAGTATTGTTTTGAACACAACCACTCCTAACTAAAATAAATATTGCTTGAAACACAACTACTCCTGACTAAAACAAGTATTATTGGAAACACAATCATTTCTAGCTAAAATGAGTTTTGTTTGAAACACAACCACTCTTGGATAAAATTATTGTTTGAAATACAATCAATCCTAGCTAAAATTGAGTATTATTTCAAATTGTAGCCACTTCTGGCTATCCCGTTTAAAAATATTCTTTGAAGAAGAACCATTAATAGCTAATAACCCAGTATTCTTTGTCAGACAAACACTTCTAGTGTTTGTAAATAAGCTTTCCAAAGTTGACAATGTCAGTATTAAAGAGTTGTTAAAGAAAATAACTTTATCTTTTCATCTGAGAATCATTTAATGTGACATATGATTTTAAAAGAATCATCTTGGTAGATAAAAATAACGAGCATTACCTATAACATAAAATAAGTATATAAATATTTGTATAGTACGAGATTTGCTTAAATCTATGTATGTATTATTATAACATATTATTTTTTATCAAATGTAAAAAAACACAATATTGTATGATTTGATAGACAAAATACTAATGTTTTACATTATTATTATTGAACATTATTATTATTGAACGAATATTATTATTTTAGAAAGCATGACTTTGTTTAACTATTAACACATAATCAAAATCTTGGTTGGCATACTTTTTTCTAACTAATTCTACAATAAAATAAACACATTTTAAAAAATTAAATTGAAATTTTATTACTAATATTTAGTTTTATTTTTCACACAAGTATTCATTATTATTTGTTAATCTTGATTACTTGATAGTTAGAATCTTATTTATTCTTCACTATTAATCTCACTTATTTTATATTTAAAATTCTTTTAGGTTACACTTGTACCAACTCTTTTACTTGAATTCATCTCATCAAATTAATTTCACATTAATAATTTTTAACATCATTTATAGTTTTATTTAAATTAAACTATTTAATTTCTACTAAATGAATTTAAAAAAACTATATATTTAAAAGATTTAAAAGAATCTTTCTTTTTCTTATACATTGGTGGGAATAAATTTTGCACGGTACTTACTACGAAATTGATTTTTAAAATTGTACGGTATCGACTAACGTGAAACTTACTTTACAGATAATGATAGAGTGCCGGGTGTTTCAGTTATTGCCACCTAGGCTTCTGATCCAACGGGTGCTTTTCAGCTTCTGACGCTGACGTGTCAGCTACGGTGATTCTGTGTCGTTAGATGAGTTTTCGGAAAGTCATAGGACCGTCTTCTAGAGATTTCTTTCTTAAGAACGGGTTTTCAGACTCGAGACCTCGTAGGTCATTGTTTTTTTTTTTTTGGCCATTTTTGCATCTCAGGTGAGTAAGGAACTCATCTCGATCATCATTCTTTCTCTTTTCCCTAAAAATTTCAGTGCTCTGGTTTCTTAGTTTGTTTGACTTCTTGGTTGGATTCAGATTATTTCAGTTTTGGGGTTCACATAAAATTCATTTGATATGGTCCATACTGTTATTGTTCAAGTGAGATTACAATTTTATATGTTTTTGTTTACATGCGAGTTTGGGTTGTGCCGTCGGTCTACTGAGTGTTAGTAACCTCGCAATGTTCTCTCTGATTTGCTCCCGAGAAAGAGATTTGTGTCAAACCAATGTGTAGTTAGTAGTTATTTCTAGGAAAAAAACTTGTGTTGAAAGTTGGAAGTAAAATTTATTGTTTGTCTTTTAACTTTGATTGTCAATGAAGAATCTTGTGTGGTTTGATTGGTCTGAGTTTGATCGGTTTTGCATTTTATACTAAAATTGGAAGCCTTTGTGATTTATACGTACCAAAATGAACTTCTTACTCCTAATTGGTTATGTTTGAGGATCAAGAATGTTATTGATAAACTCTGTTTTGTATGATTAACTTGTTAAAGGTGTTGAAGACAACCAGAACTTGCTGAGGTTCTTTTGTCACCATCTTCCCTCCCATCTCGCCCCGCCGTGTATTACTTTTAATCAGCATGTCATACAACACTTTTACAGTGATTTTATGACATGTAGTATCTTGTGCTATTGGAGACTAGAATCAGGTTTACATTTCTAATTGGGTTATATTTTGGGGTGATTTTAACCGTGAAAGAACAGGAGTAAACTAGAGTGAAAGTTTAGCCCCCGTGGGGCTAGTGTTTGTTCTGTTTTCTTGGGGTTCTAGAATCCATATTGTTCTTCATAATTTGGGTTTTTGGGTTGTTCTTTGTACTTCTGCATATGAGATTTGGTTGTTGTTCTTCTGGTTTGTGATATGGTTTATGATATGGTTGTTGTGAAGCACTGAGCAACTCAAGATAAACAGCTTGCATGTTATCACTTTTCTGAGTTTTTTTGTAAAATGAATATATGTTGGTAAGTAATTTGCTATAGTATGTAAAGGTTTGTTTTAGGATAGGAATGTTAATTCTATGTAGAACGTTATATTAGTTTGGGTTTGAATTAGACGGCCTAGTCAGGATAGGCAAAATAAGAGTATTTTGCAATCTGATATTTGAAGGAAATAGAAGATTTTGGAGGGAAGGAACATGTCTTTCTATTTCCTCCTGAATTGTACTTACAATTGTATGTAGGATGTCATCCTAGTTTGCGTTACAGGGCAATCTAGCTGAGCCTAGTCAGAATAGGCAAATATGACAATCCTTGCACTCGGATTTACTTCGATAAGTTTGGTTTTGGCCTTATTGATTGATTTTCCATGGAGTTAAAGCATGGGTATGCAGTTCTAGCCAGAAGAATGCTAGCCTTTGTCGATATCTGACCTTAGAATTTGCTTGTGCCGTATTTAGGTTGTGCCTGACTATTTTCATTCCCTAGATATTTGAATTTAACTAGTGTGAAAAGTAGAGTTTAACTTGCAAAGAAGCTTTCCTCTGAGCACTAAGTTGCACGCTGTGTTTCTGGCAGGAAATGGGCTTCTGGACATTTTTAGAAGGCTTTTTGCTCTTTGCAAATGCATTGGCAATTTTGAATGAGGAGCGGTTCCTTGCTCCAAGAGGATGGACTTTGGCAGAAATGACAGGGCCTAGGAGGAATTCTCTTAAAGGGCAAATAATAGGGGTCATATATGCCTGCCAATTCCTGAGACTTCCTCTAATTCTCTTCAACACTATATTTATAATTGTGAAGCTGATCTCTGGATAACTTAATAGAGTGGCATTGAAGCCTTGTGCATGATATGTACATTTTGTGTTCCGTGAACAGTTGCAATCTTATAAATTCAATTCTGATGTATAATGAACAGAGTTAATCAGTTGTATTTGTTAAGTATTGAATGTGTCTTGACTATCATTCTCAATTTCCTTTGAAGTTCTGATTTCTGTTGGTCCTATTAAAATGTGGGGCATATAAATAACTATGCTAGCATAGATTGCTCAAATGTATAATAATTATAAGCAATATTTATATAACCATGCATCTTTTATTTTAAATTTCTTCTCTTTTTTTCTTTATAATACAAGTTTATTCTTTTAAAGTCATTGTATGGTTGCAGAACATCATTTTCCAACTATTAGCCTTATAATCTTCACAGCAATTTTGTTCTTCTAACACGCGCGGAAGCAGCTGGTGGGAAATCAGTTTGAGTGTGGATTTAAAAATAAGTCAATAAAATTCACTCTTCAAACAGGGTTTTATCATTGGAAAAGGTTCTTGCATGGATCAAAATTGCGTTGTAAAGCGCAATCACAGTCACCAAAATCACAAACAACCAGAAAATAAAAAGACAGACCAAAAAAGCTAGCAGATATAAAACATTTATTCTGTGTATTGAATTGAAACAAGGCATCACTACAATATATTCTAAACTTCTCAACACCAGTAAAAATTAACATCATAACAAACAGATAAAAAGACACCGAAATCATTGTATGTAATCCTCCAATTTCATTCAACTGGAATCATAACCTCATTAGTCCTGAACACAGGAATTGTCCAAGGTGGGTTGTACCTGGCCAACAAGTAATCCCCGACCACCTTAAACCCATCAGTTTCCAAACTCACCCTCAGCTTCTCCACCTTCTCCCTCACCACTTCCTCTGATGCCACACCTCCAAACTTCACCACCCCATATTTCCTCTCACCCTCTTCTTTTATCACAACCCTCTCATCAGTAGGTTTAGGCGCCTCCTCAGCTTTCCCATACACAGCTGGCAAAATAAACTGCATAGTCATCTTGTTCTTCTTCCCTTCTTCACCACCACCACCATCTTTTGTCACAACTGGGGCTGTCATAGCAATCTTCTCACCACCCCCACCACTGTCCTTGGTTATAACTGGTGCAGTCATGGCAATCTTTTCAGGCTTCGAGTTCTGGGGGTTCCCCAAAGCACCAATGTAATTGGCCAAAACCATAAAGCCACCATCTTTATTTTCCTTGAACTGTGACGGGTCATATGTGACTTCAGCCACTACACAGGGTCCATATTTGCGGATTTCGTACTCGCTTGTGGATTTGATCACTTCGTATTTTGGGGTCTCCACAGTGATTTTTCCAAATACTAAACCCATGAAGGAGAAAGAATGAAAAAGGGTATGCTGAGACTTGGGAGATAGCAATGAGTGATTTGGATGATGATAATGATGATGGGGTATTATGGAATTGGATCGCATATATAATAAAGAGGCATTTGCACTCTTGATTATTCGCGTGAAGGACATGTTTCTTCGAGTTTCTTTGGAAAGGGGTTAACACATTTGGAATTTTGCGTGCAAAATTAATGGTTGCGATTCTGCTACGATATTCTGCAATTGTGGACACCGTTTCTCCGCTACCGCCTGTTTTTCTTTCAGGTTTTAAAGCTTTTTTTTAGCTTAAATACATTTTTTTTCCCTCAAAAAATCATATTTAATCTTTTAATTTTTTCAAAATGAAATAATTTTGATTCCCTATTAATACATAATTTAATTAATTATTAACAGAAAATATTTATGCCATCATGTTTACCAACATTGATCACTGATGGATGATTAATAACCATGTTTAACGCCTATTACACGTTTTTATTTTCTTATTCAAACACGATTCTGTTCTTATTTTACCTTCATAATTGGATTTTTTTCCGATATTGTATCCTTATGGCTATTTACCATCTACATGTTGTATTTTCTTTGTAATAGCTTCAAGAAGAAAATTTTCAAAATTTTTTCAAAAAGTTCTATTTTTCTTTCTGTTCAAATATGATTATGTTCTTACCGTTTAAAAAGATCTATTTTTTAGATCTTGCCGTTTGATGGTTATTTTCTCTTAAGACATTATATTCCTTTTCCTCGTAATCAGTGGAAACAGTAAATATATGTATACATTTTTATGATAGTAAAAGATATAATTAAAAATTAATTATTATAATAATATAAAAATGAAAAACTATTATTAAAATTTATATTGAAATTATAAAAAAAATTGTATACATAACTTTTTATTATTTTTTTATAGAGTTATAATTATGTAATGTAAGCATTAGAAGTCTCCATTAATATAACTACCAGATGATATAAACACGGAAATAAATTGTAAACACAAAAAAGTAGTTAGTATAGTTCGAAGGTCGAGAGGAGACAAACAAAAATAAGATAAAAGTCAGATCCACATAAGGAAATGACACTACTTTCAACCCAAAAACTTAAGACATTGTGTTTGTGGGTCTTCTTTCTTATATGTTGCTCAACATTCTCATTCATATTCAATGTGAAACTTAGACTCATACTTCGATACCTAACAGATTTTTTTAGCGATATTAACCGTAGAAAAACAGGGGCGACAACAACCATTTAAATAGATTAATATAAATGTTATGACAATATAAAATAATTATCAAAAGATAAAAGTAAAATTATAAAAAGTAAATATATATAAAAGTATTTTAATTTTTGTTAATTGTTATTATTCTTATACGTTCAAGGTCAATGGTATTTTAAACATATCTTTCCTCTTAATGTTCTGAATCATGTAAACATATAGTCCAAAAGGTTGTTATAACAAAATGAAGACACATGACAAACTCAACATCAATTGGAAAAAGAGAATGAGAGTTTCAAACAAAGGATAGGGAATCCTAAAGTGGTTTAGTGGACTACCAAATGGAACTATCAAGTGTTTCGAGGATTTCTCCAAGTTGTTTGAAGAGCAATTTATGACTAGCAAGTCAAAGCCTTGAAACTTAGTGATTTATTCAACATGAGGCATGAGGAAACATGGTAAAGAGGTTCAACCTTGATTCTAGAGCTCGAAAACATACCACATCGTCTAGAGAACATGAGAGGCTAGTTCTAGGTTATTTTAATATAATAGCAGCAGGCTTTTCTAGAAAAGGCTACAAGCTTGGCTTGGAAACAATATGCACAATCTGTAATGAATGTTACATTTCGGGACAAGCTGGAACAATAAAGCCTAGTGGTCTTTTTTTCTTACGTAGATTTTGAAGATGTTGTATCCCACAAAGATGATCAAATAGTAATTTCAGTGGTGATGTTAAGCAGAAATGTGCACAATGTCTTGGTATATCAAGGAAGATCAACTAATATTTTTTATTGGGACATGTTTCTAGGATTAAACATACAAAAATAGTGTTTGCAGTCCTTTAATGGTGGCCTAATCGATCTTTCGGACATCAAAGTTGAAGTGTGTTCGTGGAACTGAAAAAGACATTCAACAAATGAGACATCACCAAGACAATAATGGTGAAGTACTTGATCATTAATGACTTGTCGTAACCGAGGTCACAACAAAAAATAAATAATAGAAATCATAGAAATAGAAAGGGATTGTTCTTTAAGAAAAAAATAAATAAAAAACAAACAGAGGAGTGACCATTATAGTTTATTATTGAAAACTGAAAAAAATCAAAGATAAGGAAATGGTCTGCAAAATAAATAAAAAAAGGCCTGGGAGTCAGTTATTAGCAAGCACCTTACAAAGTCCATCCTAAAATGATATCTTTAATCAAATTAGCAAAACAACTGTGATAAAAATGCAAGTAAAAATAAAGAAAATATTTTTTTATTTGGGCCAACAAGGATTGACCTTGCACCTACATACTTCCATTTACGATGGAAAATCAAGATTTACGTAGTTCTAGATAGAAAAAGTTTTTATTGGTGTGTTGATATTTTTTAAATTTTTTAAATTTTTTGAAAATTTAATATTTGGAAAATTTGATAGTATAAACTATTTAGTTTTTAGGAAAAACATATTTTTGTTTTTCTAAAATGATATTGAAAAACACATATTTTTTATTTTTAACATATTTTTATTTTTTAAATGATATTGAATTTGAGAGTTAGTAAGAGGTGAAATGCTAATGGAATTATACAAGTATATCCTTCTAGTCTCCAGTCTGATTTTGAGTAGCTTTTATTGTAAATTGCTTCTATCTAAGAGGACAGTCAACTATAAAGATTTCAGACTACAACTCGTAAGGATAACTCAACCTAAAAAAAAAAGATTGTGATTCGTTAAGCTTGTTCTAGTCTATACCAAGAATTTGGATGAGACTTTTGAATCTCTAATCTTGTTGGGTGATGGGTTACTAGAATAAAAAATGAGACGCGGAGAAAGAAATAATATGTGAATATATTTTTTCTGTGTGATAAGAAAGAGAAAAAAAATGAATAAATTATGTGTCATCTTTACTCTGTGTGGGTGAATATGTATAGTGTAAGAGTAAAGTATTATTTTTCAAATTGCAAATAAAATCAAAATCCTTAAATAGAAAAAACAAAATTTGAATCCTTAAATTACAATAAATTTAAAAATCTTTAAATTGGTAATAAAATCAGGATCTTCAAATTGTAATAAGCCCACAAATCTTGAAATTAAAAAAAATCAAATAATAACTCTCAAATATTAATAAATAAGAAAATTTAAAAAATAAAATTAGAACCATTAAATTTTAATAAATTTCAAAATTTAAAAAAAATAAAATCAAAATCTAATAATTTTCAAATCAGAACTATTAAATTGCAATAAACCTTAGAATCTTTGAAAAATCAAAGTTCTCAAATTGGAATAAATTTGATAATCTTCAAATTTAAAATTTAAATCGAAACTAAAAATTAATCAAAAGCACAATACATTTTTTTTTTAGTTTTCTTTAGCATCCAAGTTACATTAAAACCTTAAAGCACTTATTTTGAATCTTTTTAGGAGAAAATTAATTTTTATTTTTCAACTAATTAATAAAAATAAAATGTTAGACATTTTTTTTAATTTTCTTAAAAATATTTTTTATTTGCCCGGACGAAATCGGGTGTTGACAGTTGTCCCTCTTTACTTAAATTTTACTAGATAATTTAAAAATTAAGATTTTCATATTATCATAATAAAAGATAAGTAAAGACCAAAACACGAATTTCGTTCGATAAAAAATATAAGCATCTGGATCATTTTCAAAGGAAAAGTCATCATTTGAATAAAATTAGAAAGGGGAATGTGACATCGAGAATATTGCTTTGTAGAGGGCCACAAACAATCATGTGTTAAAAAATAATAGTGAGGTCGAGACCTTGGTAGGTAATGTTAGATATCAATTATCTTGACCTAATTGGTAACTAAGTTCAATCATTATTTTTATTTTGTAGTTATTTAACATCCAAAACCTAATTTGGTGGTTATTTTGGTCTCAATTAGCAACTATTTTATTTGGTAACTAAAATTGGTGTCTAAATAACTTTTTTCTTGTAGTGGTCAGATGCTAAAAAATAATAGTGAGGTCGAGACCTGGGCCATGCCAAGAGGGTTACACATCATCATATGTTGAAAAATATAAGTGAGGTCGATACATTGTTCACGCTGAGAGGGTCACACATCATCCCATGTTGAAAAAGTGTTAGTGAGGTGGAGACCTTGGCCACGCTGAGAGGGTCACGCACCATCACATGTTGAAAAAGTGTCAGTGAGGTCGAGACCTTGGCTAGGTCGAGAGGGTCACACACCATCAAATGTTGAAAAGTGTCAACGAGGTCAAGACATTGGCCAAGCCGAGAGGATCACACACCATCACATATTGAAAAGTGTAGTGAGGTCAAGACCTTGGCCATGCCAAAAGGATCACGCACCATCACATGTTAAAAGAGTTTCAATGAGGTCAAGACCGTGGCCATCCGAGAGGGTCGCACACCATCACATGTCGAAAAACTGTCACTGAGGTTGAGATATTAGCCACACTGAGAGGATCGTGCACCATCACATGTTGAAAAATGAGTGACGTAGAGATCTTGGCCATGCTGAAAGGGTCACGCACCATCACATGTTGAAAAAGTGGTTGAGACCTTGTCATGCCAAGAGGGTCTCAAAATTAAATTTGGAAAGAAGTGAGGTTGAGACCATGACCGTGTCAAAGGTATCAATAATGAGAAAAAAAAGTGAGATTGAGACCATGACCGTGTCAAAGGTCTCAAAATGAGATTGAAAAAGGTAAGATTGAGAAAGTGAGATTGAGACAATGACCGTGTCAAAGGGCTCAAAATGAGATTGAGACCATGATCGTATCATAGGTCTTAAAATGAGATTGAGAAAAGTGATATTGAGACCATGACCATGTCAAATTTCTCAAAATGAGATCGAGAAAAGTGATATTGAGACCATGACTGTGTCAAATTTCTCAAAATGAGATCGAGAAAAGTGAGATTGAGATCATGACCGTGTCAAAGGTCTCAACCAAAAAGATATATAAGGTACAGACGAATGTCATGTGAATGCTGGAATGGACAAAGTTGATTCATGTTTTCAGCTGAGTGCACAAATACATGAATGTATGCAATATTTTTCATTTTTTCTATTCGTATGAATGAGAGCACATGGACAAATGTATGAGACTTTATTTTTTTCACTTTTGTTTGAATAAGAGTGTAAGGACGAATGCATGTGACTCTATTTTCATTTTTTTCATGAGAATGCATGGATGAATGCATGAGATTCTATTTTTTATTTATGAGATTCATGCTGGCTTAGGTCATCTTGCACGTTTCTTTGAGAGTTAAGTCTTGTGCAAGGTATACATGCGAACAAAGTTGTCCCAGTTTTGGTGTATCGAGTAGGATAGATGAAATGTGAATGTCTTTTTTACAAGGCCGAAAAAATAGCTAGGTTTGATGAAGGTGCAACATCATATAGAGAAAAATAGTATGACGTAGATGAAAACTGTCCCAGTTTAGACAAATAAGGGTGAAAGGTGATTTGGTTTTTGTAAGGTAGAAACGGGATTGTAAGGTATGAATTATTTTGGTGCGGTTATTTGATGGATAGAAGGGATTGGCCCATTGTTACTTTCTTCTCTATTGCTTTACTCTTAATCGATATATTGGTTGGTAAAAGCAAATCATTTTCTATCAGAGGCATTTCAATCATTTTCCATTCTTTTTCTTGTTTTTTCCTTTTTTTTCTTTCTTGACATGTATTGTCAATCACATCCTTTTGTTGCAAGGTTAAGCTTTATGAAGATCATGACAATCATTCTTCAATCTATATGGACTTTATTAGGCTTGTAACGTGGCCAAGGGCTACAAGGTCATGAAGAAAATTATATAAAGGCTTAAAAAATATTCATGGGCTTATATTTTTTTAACAAGGGTCACCAACTAAGTCTTGTGAAAAACAATCAAGGTTTTCTTTTATGAACATTCTATTCTTTCTTTCTTTTTTCATCTTTTATTTTTCATCACTTTTGCATTCTTTTCGCATCACTTTATGATAACATTTCTTGTTGCATATTCAAATCATTATTTGATGGATTTTTCTATTTGACTTTTAGAAGCTTTTGACATACATCTTAAACTGAGTTTCAAGATAATGATGATCCTTGCTTAGGGAATTTTTGAAAAGAAATATTTTTTTGGCCCTAAGAGGGTGCAATGGATTTATAATATTTTGGATGAAGAAACACAATCATATATCATTTTGAATCGTGATTGCTTAATCTTCAAAGAGATTAACAATGAAACAAAATTTAATGAATTCCAATATGTGTCATTTTCTTCTTTTCTTTTTCTTTCTTTTGTCCTTTTTTTTGCTTGGATAGCACTTGTTGGTTTTCAATCTAACGAATTTTTTTTTTTTATGTTTTTCTTTGTCCTTGGAGATCGGAGATTAATCTTTCAACCAACTGAGAGAAACCTGACATTTTTACCCTAGTGTGATATTCTTGTATTGTTATTTTCTGCGATGATAGTTACTAGGCCAAATCCTTTCCTTTTGCGATTTTAGAAAGGCCAGAAGGTGTCAAGCAACAAGCATGCAAATTCTTCAATGGAAAAACCAATTTTTGCCCTTTATTAAAACATCAAGCTTCGAAAATTGTTTAGCATCCCCAATTTTTTATTTTTCCTTGCAATATCATGAATTTAAAAATTGTATCAGAGAAAACAATTGACTCAACATGTGATAACATTTTACCTTTTTATTTTTCATTTTTGTTTTGTTTTATTTTTTCCATACCATGAATTTGGTAACACTAAAATGGGAAACAAACAAATTTGAAAATTTTACAATGCAAATTTTTTTAATATCTTATTAGGAAAAAAAAATGTCGTGAAATGAAAATATGGATGCATGTCAAGATGTATGATGCATGTTAAGATATATGATGAATGTCTAAATGTTAAGATGTATAATGAATGTCTAAATGTATTATGCATGTTTAGATATATGATACATGCTTAGATGTATGATGAATGTCTAAATGTTCAGATGTATGATACATGTTTAAATGTATGATACATGTCTAGACGGATGATGAATGTCTAAATGTCAAGATGTATGATGCATGTTTAAATATATGATATGTGTCTAGATGTATGATGAACATCTAAATGTTAAGATGTATGATGCATGTCTAAATGTTAAGATGTATGATGCATGTTTAAATATATGACACATGTCTAGATGAATGATTCATGCAAAACTAACTAATTTATGTATGTCACAATTTATGGATAAATATTATGTATGGTGCAAAGTGACATGATAATGCAGAAATTTATGAAATAAAAAATTATACACATGCTACCATGAATGTATGAAGATCAAATTGTGAATGCATGTTTATATGTACAATGCCTAGTAACATGATATGCAACTCACTACATAACCGATATGACTAAAACATAATGAGAAACCACGCATGATCGTACCTCAAGAGGTACTTATTCATGACATGTGGATGCAAATGTAACACACTTATTAATATGTACAAGTAAATGGTGAGGGATAGTGGAAGGAAAAATATATCCCTTTGTGTCAAGGTTCAATGTAGCAGTATTTAAATATCTAGGGCAGTAGATGTGTACTCACATGGGATGACTCCTAATATTTAAAGTATAAGGCCACTATAGCTATGACTCACTTTAAATAGCAGTTGGTAGCCAACTTGGTGTGAGCATAGAAACAACGAGAACATACTCTAGCTCGGGTTCTTACAATAGCCAAAATGGGAAGTACATCCTCATTGACATTGCTACATAACCCTTTATAATCTAAGTTTTCTTAGAACCCTTAAATTTTAATAAATTTTAAAAAAAATAAAATTAAAATCCAATAATTTTTATATCTGAACTCTTAAATTGCAATAAACCTGAGAATCTTTGAAAAATAAGAGTCCTCAAATTGGAATAAATATGATAATCTTCAAATTTAAAATTTAAATCGGAACTAAAATAATAATCATAAGTACAATACATTTTTTTAGTTTTCTTCTTTTTCTTTAGTGGACTAGGCTCAAATTACATTAAAAACTTAAAGAACTTATTTTGATTTTTTAGGAGAAAATTATTTTTTATTTTTCTAACTAATTAATAAAAAATAAATTGTTACACACTTTTTTTTAATTTTCTTAAAAAATAATTATTATTTGCTTGAACGAAATCTGGTGTTGACAACACTGACATCCTATAATATCTTGTTGGAAAGACCCTCGTTGAATAAAATAGACATCGTTGTGTTGAAAACTCACATAAAGGTCAAGTATCTAACAACATCGAGAAAGGTAGCGACTATCAGCGTAAATCAACAAATGACAAAATCTTATGAAGGAAGCCTAGGAAATCGCAAAAATTTTGCCAAAACTAGTGAAAGTGTATAGATGAACCAGTTGTATTTTGATCCAAGTTTTGGACTAGCAAGATGATGATGACCTTGACCATCATAGAAGGTGAAAGAAATCTTGTTCAAGCCATGAAAGACTATCAAGACCAGTGTGCATCTCGACTCTGATTTGGGGGAACATCTGTTAAGGTTGTTATATGATAATATATAATATAAGTCTTTGCATGGTCGACTGCAAACATGCCCAGAATAAGTCCAAATTTTATATACCATCAGCTAGTCATCGACCGAAAACCAAAACTTGTGGTACAAAAATGAAGAAAGTTTAGGGAGGAACAACATATTGTTGTAATTGAAGAGATGAAGAAATTGTTAAATGTAGGACACATGTGAGAAATCCAATACCAAACTTGGCTCACAAATGTTGTGATGGTCAAATAGGCCTTAGGAAAATGGTGAATGTGCACAGACTTTACTGACCTGAACAAGACATGTCCAAAGGATTCTTATCCTTTTGCCCAATATAAATTGGTTGGTTGATGGTACGCCAGGATGTGAGTTGCTTACGTTCATAGATGTCTATTCAAGATATAACTAGATATGCATGCAACTACAAGATGAAGAAAAAATGTCCTTTATGGTAGATTTATCCATTTTTTTACAAAGTGCCATTCGATTTGAAGAATAGACGAATGGCGTACCAACAACTGTGGTCAAGAACCTCGAACCTCTAATTGCTGAGATGATGGTAAAATTTGTCAAGGCATCCCATCATTGTTCTGATTTAGCTAAACTATTCAGAACAACAAACAAGTACCAACTAAAACTAAACCTATTAAAATGTGTGTTTGGAGTAGCTAAGTTTTTGGGGTTTATGTTGACAGAAAGAAGGATAGAAGCTAGCTCAAAGAAATGTTTAGCTATTATCAATATTGTCAACACTCAATTTCATCCGGGCAAATAAAATTATTCCAAAATATAAAATAATATAAAATAAAAATAAAAATGTGTGTTATTATTTAAATAAAAAAAGAGTTTTGGTTCCATTCTATTTTATGAATAAAGTTAAAATAAAATTCGTAAAAAAGGAAAAAAAGTAAAGAAAATCAGTCTATTAAAAAATTGTTAAAAAAATAATAATAATAAAAATAAAATTGTCATTAAAGTGTTGTCATGTCACATCCTCTCTTTTTGCTTACCCTTTCTGATGCCCATTAATGATACGAAAATTAACTGAAAATAAATTTAAAAAATTTTAGAAAGGCTAAAAATTTGAATAGTTGATCTGATTATTATTCTAATTAATTGTAAACGATTTTCTGCTTAATAGTGATTAAATGCTGATGATTTTCAATTAAATGCTGATTGTCTAATAATTGGTGCATTTTCTTTTTGAATTGTTATGCTCATCCCTTTTTTTTACAGACCCCATTTGGTTAATGTTCTAAAATAGTAATTAGATGATTTGTTTTATTTTTCGAAAAGATAAAAAAAAATAATGATAATAAATATATATTTCAAAATATTAATAACATTAAAATAAAATAAAATAAAGGTTTAAGTATCTATTGTTGTGTTATTTAAGTTCCTTTCAATAAATGTAGAAATGGAAAAAACAATAAAGAAAAAACGAATTAAAAAAATAATAATAAAATGTTTCAGCCACATTATCTCCAATATTCCCCATTTATTCCCCATATTCATTTATTTTCGAATTTGATTATATATATGAGAGGTTATGATGCCATAAAAACAATAATGGTAAAATTCTGCCTATTTTTCAGTCTGTGTTCGTCCTTGTGATTTAACAATCAATTAGCAGTTCACAAATTATAATTAAGTAGGAATCATTAGGAATTAAGGGATTTAAAATTTGAATTAAGAGTGGGCTGACTAGAATTAGTATAAATATGCACAGTGAATAATTGGATACACACGTGAAAAAAATGCAAAAAAAAAAAAAAACACAGAGAGACAACAAGAACCACAGTGCTGAAAAATTAGTGGGCATCTAGAGTCATCGAAAGCAGGAGGAGAAAAAGTCCGAAGTTCTTGAAGTAGTACTTCAACGGGTAAGTTCGGATCTATCATTTTTTGTATATGTATATATAATTCTGATTGCTCATTTGATTCTTTTATTGTCCTTTTATTCAACCCTTATTGCTTTGATTCGTGTTAAAACATGTTGTTTGAGGATCTTCAATTGATATATTTTGGTTGCTCACTTGATTACTTTATCTCTTTATGTAATATGATTGTTTAAGAGTTTTTACAACATCTTGATATTCAACCCTTTTATGCTTTGATTTGTCTAAAAATAAATATAAAAAAATATACAGGACCTTTTTTATTTCTCAAACAAAATATGAATTTTTCCTAAAAGTTTAATGAATAACTAATTTTCTGGAAAAAAGTAAAAAAAAAAAATAATAAAGTGATGTTGTTTTTGTGAAACAATTTCCAAAAATCATAAAAAGGTAAAAATTTAAAAAAAAAATGGAAGAGCTTCTAAACAACTTAAAAAATAAAATATTTGTTTA
>Ga0209489_103529_pt1 | contig 30270 bp, 10 predicted proteins | sample SiratrowhiteBW_FD_187527 | JGI IMG/M metagenome (GOLD analysis project Ga0209489, IMG submission 187527) | Root nodule microbial communities of legume samples collected from California, USA - Siratro white BW (SPAdes) (version 2) | ecosystem: Host-associated > Plants > Roots > Nodule | place...
CATGTGTACCTTGAATAATCATCAACTATGGTCAAAAAATATTTATGACCATGAATTGATGTAAATGAGTATGGTCCCCACACATCAACATGAATCAAATCAAAACATTTTTTAGATTTAGATGAATTAAGAGGAAAGGGAAGTTTTTTTTGCTTTGCAAAATGACAAATATCACAAATGAAAGATTTATTATATTTAACAAAAGGAAATTTATTTTTGATAACATCTATAGATTTGTTTGAAACATGCCCTAATCGAAAATGCCAAAGGGTTTCAAGATCACTAGCAGTGAAATCGACAATATTGGTGATATGTAGAGATTTGACAGGTTTGGTTTGAAGGTTTTGATAGGAAGGGACCCTGAGTATATAAAGTCTACCTTACATCTCAGCTAATCCAATCATTTTCAAGGAGGTTTTGTCCTTAATATGACAACCATTAGAATAAAAAACAATCACACAAGACAAATTATCAATTAACTTTACTAATGAAAGAAGGTTAAAAGTGAAGTTAGAAATATATAAAACATTATCTAAGACATGATCTTGATTGATAAAAACACTTCCAGAATAATTTGCAAAGACTGGATTTCCATTTGGTAATTTGATATAGGATTAATTTGATGATATGAAGTGAAATGACCAAGGATGACCAAATATGATCAGTAACACCACTATCAATAATCCAAGAACTAAAGGAAGAGAGAAATTTATTACCAGTGTGTGTTGTTGTGTTGGAAGGAATACTAGAGATTTGATTAGAGACATTGTCACTGGATTTAGACTATTGTAGAAGCGTTAACAATGTTTGATACTGCTCTGGAGTAAAACCAATATGCTGAGAATGTACCTCTGACCTTGAACCTTCATGATTTTGCTGATTATTATTACAGTCTGCTTTATGATTTTTAAACTTGAACTGATGTGGAAAATCATGCCTTCTATAGCACGTATCAATCACATGTCCTGTCTTTCCACAATGACTGCAGACATTAGAAGTATATAGTCTTCCAAAACTATTTCTGTTAGTATCATTCATTGCTTTTGATTTATCACCAAAAATTTGTCTCTCTTGTTGTGTACCAATAGAACAAACCATATGTTGCTGAGAACTAACATGATAAGGTGAACTAAAATATTGTGAGGGATCAATAATTTTGGCCATGATAAATACAGCAACCAGAGCTCTCAAATTAGAGATCTGATACCATATTATCAAAAAGTAAAGAGATGAACAAAAATGAACAAAGGATATGAGAATGAAAATATTCTCTCTGTTTTTTTTTTATATATTTAATCAAAAATAGAGAACTGAATATATACAAGTACTGTACCCATTCTAGGTATAGCTAAATAAAAAAAAAAATTATTACAATTTGATAATGTCATAAAAACAAATAAACAGAATTGATGATAATTTGATTCTACCATAAAGACAAAATCACATAATTAGTTTTTTTCTAGAAGCCTTCTATCCATATCCTCTGAAATGAGAAATTTGAAATTAGAAATAAGTTGAAATAATATTATTGAAGGAAGAAAGCGTCGGAAGAAGGAAGGAGATAAGTGAAGAAAGAAGGAGAGAAGTGGAAGAGTCAGATAATGATAGAACATATAAAGAGATGATGTGAAATATAGGGAAAAGATAAATTAGAAAGAAAGTTTTCATAGGTAAGATTCCTTGACTCTTCAATTTTTTTTTTAAATATTATTAATTTATTATAAGAAAGTTTCAAAAAATATTATTCATTAAATAGTATTTATACTACAATATAAATTTAAAGTCATTAAATAATATTTATAACACTAATATATACTTAAAATCAGTTAAAATATTTAAATTTTTAATTAAAATTTTGTTAATATAATTTTAAAATTAAATATTTTTTTATTAAATTTTTTTGAAGTCTTTAAAGTCTTAAGATCTAAAGCTTATTAAATATTTTTAAAGCCTTTAGACCTAAAACGATTGCTTAGCCACCCCTACTTCATAACCGTAGATAATGCTCGTAAGATTGTAGGGCAAATGAAGGTATATGCTCAACTTGCAAGGTGTCTAAAATAATAATTTAGATGGCATCAAACATGAAGCTTGTGCTGTAAAGGGTTCAGAAAGAGGGAACAACCTTACTAAAATACACATGATCGCATTACTTTTTATATGCAATTTTCTATTTTATAAGATTGACTCAGTTGATTGACTCAGTTGCAGGCTTAAGAAGCTTGCTGCAAACTTGAACATACTTGCTGGTGAAGCTAGCTAAAGGAATCGATATCTCTGATTATAGGATATAGGATATACACGAGTTGAGTTAAGTTTGACCAAACATCATTCAACCCAAATCATAATAGTTTGAAAGAATCAGGTCTGTTTTCTGTATTTTTTATTATAATAGATATGTTGGATTAGGTTTGGTCAATTGGTTAAAGGTTTTAACGTTTTTTTTTTACTAAAGTTTATAATTTCAATGTTTTGATTTTTTAGAATACTTTTTTAGAATAGATTATATTATTTAATATTTAAAAAATACATATTTAATTATTAAAGGACTAGGATAAATTAAATAATAATTATATTATTATTATTATTAGTGATATTGATATTATTTAATAATTTTGGTCTAACTTAAGTTGAATATCGAGTTTAATGTATATAACGCATCACTTAACTTGAGTCTAATTAGATTAAGTTAAGTTTCATTCAATTATAATTATAAAGAAAATTTAATTTTTAAGTAATTATTATAAAGTATCTTAGATAATTTAAAAATGAACATAAATTTAAATTAAATATGTAAAAAATTATGGAGAAATAAAAATTTATTTATTTATAATTTTTAAAAATATTTTTTTTCACAAAATAATATCCTTAAGCTAGTATTATATTTTTAAATAAAACTATTAGTATTAATTGTCAAGTTTTTCTAATCAGTTTACTATTAACAAATAAGACATTTTAAATGTTGTAATTCATTAAAGTAATTAATTAAATGTTGTAATTCATTAAAGTAATTAAAGTTAAATATGAATGTCATAATGTCTAATAAGCTACTCTATAATACGTATAATAATTTAATTATTTTATTTAAGAGTGATTGTTTAATCAAAAATATTTATTTAAGTTAAGAGTAATGATGTCTAATTTTAGTGAGAAGAATATGTATTTAAAGAAAATTCATTTTAGTCATCAGTGGATGTCTTTAAAGAATTTTTTTTTCAAAGAGTTGTTAAGTTTAAATAATATTTAAGGAATTAACTAAAATTATTATAAATTTAAATAATACTTAAGAATTAGTTAGAAGTGATTACGAGTTTAAATAATATTTTAAAAAATTAATTAAAAGTAATTATGTTTAAAAAATATTTAAAGAAGTTAATAAAAAATAATTAAATTCTAAAGAATACTATTTTTACTAATCTATTATATAAGATAAATCCCTATAAAAATATTTTATGAATTTCTCTTTATCTTTTTCTTTTTTTACTTCGAATACTGTTATCGTTTTTACTAATTTAAGACATACTGTAATCTTACAATCTAAGGTTTTGAATAAGTGAATCTATTAAACAATATATATGTGACATATCTTATCAAAAGTAATCATTATTTAAGAGAAACATTAATACATACTTATCCTATAACAGTATCATCTAAATTATCATTATCAGCCTATATTTACAAAAAGTTTTTAAAATTTATTAAAACACTGTCTAAATTTTTTTTGTGTTCTACAAAGTCTAATCTTAATATTGATTTAGAAGTTTTGACTTGCGTTAAGTTTAAACATTTTTTTTTTTCTAAAAGAATTTCTCTCATAGTTTGATAGTCCAAAAAGACACAATAGAGAAAGTTAAATTATATTTTTCAAAAAAAATTATACTTAAAATATTTTTATAGTTTTTTTTTCGTGAAAAGAACAAAATGAGGCAAAAATTTTTTTATACTTGGTTTATCTCAACCACTACTAGTTAATTCTTGAAAACTTCTAAATTTCACTATCATTCTTTATAGTCGGTTTTAGCCACACATTCAAGTATTCGTTGTACTTATTTTTTCCAATCAATTGTCTCAAGTATAAAGTAACAGGCTTTTCAACCAAATAAATTAAAAAGAATATTAATTCAGGTGTTTTGAATAGAGGAATGAAGAAGTCAAACCCAACTTCTAACAACAACAATGTATGGGATAATAATATTACAACAATAATATAATAATAATAATATAATAATGCAATATTATGATTATCTTCGTCTTTTTAACGTTTACAAATAAAGGTTCCAAAAGGTAATTTTGTATACCATGCTTCAAACTATATCTTAAAACATGTTTATTTATAAGTTATTCTTTTAAATTATAGATTTAATATCTTTTGTTTATTATAATTAATCAAATCACTACTTTTAAAGTAAATTAAACATGCATATATATATATATATATATATATATATATATATATATATATATATATTTATTTATTTATTTAAGCACATTTTTTTAAAAGTATTCATTAATGTTTAGAAACTATTATTAATCGCTTTGTTAAAAGCAGTAGAGATGAAATACCTATAGTTATTCATAAACAAAAATAAGGGAGTCATAATAAATATAAAAGTAAAAACATAAAATTATCTTAACTAAATAGAGAAAACAAATATTTTTAATATTTATTTGTAAATTTAATCGTTAATTATGCTCTAAATTACTAATACAAATATGACTTTTCCTAATGTTATACATTTTTTAATTTCTTTAAAAAAATTATAACTTTATAGTGTTCTATTTTAGTCTTTCCATTTTAATTCAGTTAGTCTAGTATTGTGACTGATAAATGAAAAATATTAATTAAAATAATTAAATTATTAAAGAAGAATATTTTAAGTTAATATATTTAGATATTATTTTTAGAAAGTATGATCCTATCAAGGAATGAAATTATTATTTTATATAAATAAGATAATTCTATTTTTTATTTGTAATATAATACGAATAATGGTTCATAAAATGAAGGGTTGAGATATCCTATATATGAAACAAATATCTAATCTAATAATGATTTTGTGAGAAGTTGCAGAAAGCAAATAGTTGGATCCATGAAGTTATACCTCAATATAAGTTATCTAAGTATAGGTTTTTTCAATCATTTCCAAATTACAAAGATTGCTAGTAAGTGTATTTATTTCTGACAGTTGCATAAATATTTTCTCCATATAACCATCAATCCAAGGTTTTGCCTTCCTCAACATGTTAGTTAAAAAATGAATGTGTGGTAATGTGACAATTTTATTTTGAATAATATTGTAATATCAATATTTATTAAAGGGTAACAATATCTTATTGTATATTTTTGTAAATAATGTCTTCAATTAAGTATACTTTTGGTTGATATTACAAGTTTCCCATGAAGACTAGCAGCAAAGATTAAAATTTCATAAGCTTTTTCTCACATTAGTAGTTTTCATCTTTTAAACTTTAAATGTCATAAACAATCACAACCAATTATTCGGAGGACTTTATCGATTGTAGACATTTTTTTCAATCTAATCAATTCTTCTTGTCTTATATTCAGAATTATCTCGTGCTTAATTAATTATCCAAGACTGAATTACAATATTTAATATTTAAAAATTATTTTTTTAGGACGTAACAGTTTCATAAATTGAATCGAGTCTAAAAAGACATTGTTGTTTGTTAGATCAAGTAACAGGACGATGCCTAATCCTTAAAATATTTTAAATTTCAATAATAACAATACTCAACAAATTGGTTGGAAAACATTCAAAAACCATCAAGTATTATTTACTAAGCTCTTGAAAAGATTTTTTACAATATTGTGTCCAAACCATATCTTGTTAATATTTTCTCAAGAAAAAACATAATTCGCCCAAAAAGTTAAATTGAATGCCTCTAACATGCATGTTTTGAAGATTACGTCCACGAACACTTTCTAAAGAACTTTCCCATTTTAATATTTCTTATACTTTACAAATCAGAACTAACATATATGCTTTTATCTTACAATAATATATTTATTCTTTATGCTCTTGTAAGTTTATCCCCTGATAAAAGCAACCACCGACACAATTGTGCAAAGCAACCTTACAAACGGAATTCTCACTTTGACGCTATTGTTTTTCATACAAGTAGTAGAAACAAGTTTTACATCCTTCTTAGAAAGGACAACTACATTGTGCATTTATCTCTTTTGTACTAAAATGTTATATCAAAAGTTGTCTCCTATTTTTAAAGTTAATATGATATCAATACTCCTCGTATCTAGCTCTATTAAAAGGAGTACGTGTTAGAATTATAGGATAATTTTGAGAGGAATAAAGTGATTCTTCACAAATTTCAAAAACTTTTTTTAAAATGAATGAATAGTAATCTTTTAATTAATTTTTAAGAAAAACTTAACAAATATTTGACAATATTATATTTAATATTTTTAAAAGTCACACCATCAAATGGATGCAGTCACACGCAAATTTTACCATGCATTCTAACAAAACAGCTAAATTGAGTTGATTAATCGTTTCAATTAAGTTAGTTTACTAAATTTTTAAGTTTTAAAATAATCTTTTTGAAAAATAAGAAAATATGCAAAATAGTCTAGGACCTTAAATCTTATAAGATCTACAACACTACTTATGAAATTCAATCTTAAATAGACTCTTTTAGCCATCCTAGTTAAGAACAATAACTTTAGAAAAATGAAAAGGATTAAGAACAAGATCACATGAAAAATTTTCAACTTAAACCAAGAAGAAAAAGAATAATGAATTTCATCCTAACATGATCAATCTATGATCTTAATCTAATTATTCTTAATTATTTTTCAACTTAAACCAAAAAGAAAAAGAATAATGAATTTCTTCCTAAGATGATCAATCTATGATCTTAATCTAATTATTCTTGATTAATTTTCAACTTAAACCAAAAAAAAAAAAGAATAATGAATTTTGTCCTAAGATGATCAATCTATGATCTTAATCTACTTATTCTTGATTAATAGCTCCAAAGAAGTGTTTTTTAGAATACAAAGATTTTACTCAAAGTGTTTTCAACTCTTTAGGGTTTAGAGTTTTTGTTGATTAAATTTGAAGTTATTTCCTATTTAAGAAAAGTAAGAGCTGCAACTGGGCAACCATGTTAGTTGTAGTCAACTAAAACTCCTTTGAGTCTGCTAAATCATAATCAAATAAAGTTACACAATTTTTTGTTGGTTAAAACGAAATTTTATTTAAGTGATTTTTCTAGACTAAAAGTTTGTTTTAATGTTAAAATAGGACAGACTTCATTTATATCCTAATTCAAAAATTTAGTTAATTAAATATCCTAACTTGTAAACTATCAAGTTCAAAAGGATATTAGTTGACTAGTTATCAATGCATTCGTTATCTTGTTGGAGTAGTTTCACTAAAAAAAAAAAAAAAAAAAAAAAAAAAAAAAAATATTATTTACAATAACTCTTTTTGTTCTTTTCATCAAATCCTTAAAATGTTTACCTGGAAAATAATGCTGATAGAAAGGTCATTTTCCTGTCTGTCAGCTTGAAATTGTTTTTAATTTCCAATTCCATGTTCTCAAGTCAACAACAATGATAAAAGAAGACAGCTAAACATGAAAGCTCAAAGTTTGCGACTATAAACTTCCCCGTGTAATGATGATGGTTATAGAATTAAGGAACACATGAAATAATAAGTTTGACTATTTGTACCCCCCTTCTACCCAAACCCAGTCACAGAAAGGCTACTTTAGCGTTGCCCAACTAGAAATGGAAGCAAAGGCAATTATGAGTCCAGCATCAAACCCAGAAAGTGAAGAAGCCTTTGTAGCTGTTTCTGCGTATCATGATCACTAGTACTTTCAGTTTAGGAAAAGCACTTTGGCATAACCCCACCTTTTTTAGAAGCAATTATGAGTGTGATTGAGTACACTGCAACCAACAATAATAATCACACAAACTTCGAAGAATTTTCCATTACCTATTTGCTGTCTCCACCATGCCACCCACTATCATTCATACCCTATAATTTCACGTCTTGTGCTTCTCACCACATCACCATCACCTCAAAAGTTGATCACCTCAAACCAGTTACACCCAATAATTAGTGCACTGCAGCTCCATGTCAAAAACAAAGAAACATCTTATAAACTGAATTTAGTCTGTAAGGTATGTGAAGTAAGATTATCTGAACCTTAACAAGCCTAAAACACATTTCAGTTTCAATTAATTAAAACCATAGAGTTAGTAATTTAAATTATATAGTAATAAATAAAAGTTTCTAAAACAGGTTCATCTCATATTTTAGAAAGTAAAGCTATATATTAATAAATTAAAATTAAATTTATGGAAAATCAGAGAAAAAAAATGAAGAGTTACAAGTGGACCCGTATCAAATTTACTCCAACAATGATTCTCACGTGAGAGGGAGGAAGTGTAACATGGTGACTATTCATGATGGGGATGCTGCTGCTGCGGCTGCTGGTGGTGGCGCCCCTTTCGGGTATCAACGGCCGTTGACTCATGCGAATCACAAACCTGAGTTTTAAACTTGCAACCAAACTTCCGCCCTAGCGACGCCCTCCAACCGCCGCCGCCGCTGTCGCTTCGGCCGGACTTATCAAACTTAGCGATGACTCTCTTCATCGAGGAACACTCGCGTTCCAGTTGATGAACCCGCGTTCTCATGCTATCCATGTCCAAGCGCAGCACCTGATTCTCCCTCACCGCTACGCGCCACGTGCCGTTCCGTTCCTGCACGTGCTCTAACCCTAACCCTTCTTCGCCTTCCTCGGCTTCCCGTTCCAGAACCGCCGATTGCCGCCCCGGCTCGGCGGCCGCCTCCGCAGCCATCAGCGTTCCGGCAATGGCATGTCGCAGCTGAAGCTGCTCGAAGAACAACACCTGAACAACCGCGCGCAGCGGAAGCCTCTCGTTTTGCGCCGCGTGCGTGCACGCCTCCAGCGTCAACTTCTGACAGTCCAGCAATCCGCAAATGTGCTCTCTCTCCTCTTCCGAGACCCACGGATGTGCCTGCAGAAGTGAATAATATCAACACAATTGACAACTCCATCAAATGAGAAAAATGGTAATTAATCCCAATGTAATCGGTAGTTTGGTACCTTCAGATACACATCGACGGCTCGGTAGAGACCGTCGTGGAAGAGTCTTGCCTCATCGGGAAGCGAGATGGCGAAATTGTAGAACTTCTCCGGCTTGAGATTCGCGTCGGAAGCTATCTCCGAGAGGTATCCATCGATGAGCTTTCCAACGAGCATCAGCGCCGGCGACCTCGCCGCGGCGTCTTCGTTCGATGAGGCGTTTCTTGCATCTAAACTTTCCAGAAAATAACTCAAAATCCTCTCCACGCACTCGACGTCGTATAGCGTTTCGTTCAGGTAGGAGTAACTCGGCACGAGAAGGTCGTCGAGCGTGGCTTCTTCGAGCTGCAATCCAATCTTCTTCTCCAACGCGTCTCTGCACGCTTCAGAAGCGCTCAGTATATTCGCCGTTCGTAACAATCCGAAAAAAAACCTCGTCGCTGTTGCGGCCTTCGAACTCTTCTGAAGCGGAAGATACGAAACCAGCGTCTCCAGAAGCTCCTTCTGCTCCGCCTCGGTCGCAACGGCCGACGACGACGATGAAGGCAACGGCAACGGCTTCCGATTCGATCTTGAAACACCAGGAATGTACTTCTTAGCATAATACATCACGCAAGTTTCAATAATCTCAGGACTCAGCTCCGCAGTTTTCATGGCAAGAATCAATCTCTTGAACAGAGGCAAACTCAAAAGCGCCAGATCTTCAAACCAAGAATCGCCAGGACCGGCGCCGGCCTTTCTTCTTCCTGCACCGTCAATTCCATTCCAGAGGACCTGTTTGGAAGCAGTAGTGGCGTCACTTACCGGCCACCCAAACAATGCAGGATCCGCGGATGAAGCTCTGGAAACCACAGACTCAACGCACCTCTGCGTGATTCCGAGCGTTTCCGCCATAGGCATCAAGGAGTCACAAGATTTTAGGGTTTTGACAGAGTCCTTGAGGCTCTTGAGAACGTGCTGCGAGAGGAACCTCTCCGTCTTGGAAACGAGGTTGTCTTCGGAGTAATCTTCGGTCATTTCGAGAAACTCGCCGGCGCACCGGAGCGCGGCCACATTGGACGGGGATAGGTCGATCTTGACGCCGTAACAGAATTTTGCGGCCATCTCGAAGGCCTCAGAGCCGCCGGGGAAGCCCGTGAACGTCACGTGACACTGCTCTTCAACGATTTCATCTTCATCTTCAGTTTCTTGCTGCTGCTGCTGCTGTGGAGCAGAGGAATGGGTCGCTGCCTCTTGCTGCGTTATGAGGTGGTGGAGCTTTCGGCTTTTGGACATGAGAGGAAACTGAAATAGGTATGCGAGACAACTTTCAGAGAATGAATGGAGTACGGATTATTGTCACTACTGGAAGTGGAAATGTACCCATGTTCTGTATTTTCAGTCTTACCTTGTGGAGATGGAATGTCATGTCATCAACTTCCACCACAATGTCACTCGGCAATCCCGTCGTGCAGAACCTGCAGAGTAGAGTTGTGAGAAAAATAAAATCTTGGAGAAAACGGATTTGTATGAATCAAGAAGCTTAAAGGAGAATAGTCTTCTAACCAGGCTTGCCCTTTGGAGCTGGGTTTTTCCGCCGATGACATTTTTCTCTGCAAATTAAATATATGATGTGATTTCTTTTGTTCACTGGGAATACGTAGGTTACAAAACAGTGAGATCCATGAGTATGAGAAGGGTGGGAATGATTTGAGGGATTGGAGACGCTGAAAATTTTGCGACTACGAAAGATTAGAATGGACAGATGCAAAATGTGGGGGGATAATACCCAGAGTTGTGGTAGTGTTGCAGGGGCTGAAATGTACTTGACTTGCACTACCAATTGGAAAAAAAAAGAAAGCGAAGATGAGAATGAAATAAATTGTTTGTTTGTGCTTTCTGTTGAGGTTTTGTGAAAGAAAACAACAGCTGAAACTTTAACAAAAGATAATTAAAAAAAAAGGAAAAATAAGTGAAACAGAATGGAATGGTGGAATCCACAAACTCAAAGCGGACAAATGGACCTAGAGCAAATTCCTCAAAAGAGGATCACATATAGGATCATTTTTCCCTCCTTTACCAAACCTTCTTTCTTTTTCTTATCTACGATTCAGATCAGAATTTCACTCTCCCCTTTCTCTACCTCTCTCATGAGTTTACAGAGACTAATACCCTCAACAAAAGGGAACGTTGATCCTTAAAACCATTTGAAAAGACAATAATCACTTATTAGACCATATAGTATCTTATTGCTTGCCAACCGGTTTCTTACATTATTTTTTATACTTTGTTTCTCACTTACGTTTTGCGCAAATGATGGAATATTTTAAATTTTATAAATGGAATTCCGGTCATTGACTTAACTCACTTGATTCGTTTAGTTTAATAAATAAATTAGCGTTATATTACGCTGAAGGGATGGGTGTTGTGTCCTATTTAGTTATTTAATATTGCAGTCTTCACTGCACACATGAAATTTATGAAGTTTACCACGACTACAAAATGAAATCAATTTTAACCACTAAGATTAATAATGTACTTTACTTTTTATCTGTCAATGTCATTGGCAAAGAATAAGTTCAAAAACAAGAAATTGGGGACTAATATGCAACTAAGAGCACAGGTCAATTGTAGTGGTTAAATGTAAGAAAGGATATTTGAAAAATGTGATAAGCACACCACTTGGTCCAGCTCACATACTCACTCCATCGGCTTTAATTGGTTAAGGGTTTCCCTACTTTATCAAGTGGGTATACATATAAATAGTCATAAGTAGCAAACTGTGTATAAAAAGAAAGTTGCTTGATATGCATCTCAGAATCATTATTGTTAAGATTTTTTAGTCTTCAAACTTTTGAAGTTTTCACTCTGGTCCCCTTGCCCTGTCTTTGGAAAATGCCCCTCTCCCTTCATTTATGTTGGCATATCTGCCCTTTCATACATCCTTACTAAGAATTTATGGCTGCATTTAATAAGTGGACAGTAAGTGTAAGATAAATTATTAATTATTCCCATCACAAGTTCAAAGTGAACGGAACGTATTTTCAAATTTTCAAATTTTCAAATTGGAGAGTCAAAAATGTGGACAAAGGATGAAATTGTGTATGAAGGACCATCCAAGGAGAAGTCTGAGGGCACAATATCTTGAACATGGATGTGGAAAAGGTCAAATAAGCCCCACTTACCCTACATGAGTTTGAAATTTCTTTGAATGAACAAAGTTACTTGGAGGATAGATCAATTATTTGAGAATGTGGTTTACTAATAGGTAATAGGCATGTCTTTGATGCTTCTTTTCACGTGTTTGGTGGCTCACCATCAGACTATTTGCACAAAACAAGTCGTGTCATTGTGTCAATAATGCACCCTATTAGTCTGGCCATGCATTTGGGTGTTCTCCAAGGACAATATGAAGACAAACCACCAAAACCAAAATACCAAAGGGATAATTAAAACACTCTTCTTTCAAGTTCTTCCTACCCAACTCTTAAACTAGACTAATTTGCTTTGATTTTTTGTTGACATGTGTTTTAATATACTTTCAATCCAATTCATAGGTATAAACAAACTTATTCAAGGTAAACGTGTTTGACCCATTTGAATGAAAAACCAAACACATTCTTACTTGTTTCCATTTTAACAACTAAAGATGTAAATATAGTTTTTATATTAATAATGAGTTTAAATCAAATTATATTCTTGTATTTAAAATTCCAAATGTCCCTACTTTACCGTAGTTCATCAATTCCCGCCCTGTTTTTTTTCTTTCGCTCGAGGACATACACACATTTACAAAGAGTAGGTTAAAATAGGCCAGGAGCACGAAACTATGATACAAGATTACAAGATAGTAAAATAACATTAACTGTTCAATTCAAAAAGTTCTGCGTGGCAAGTTGAAGAAGCTTATAAAAGTAATAAAAGAATCAGCACAAGAACAGAGGAAATTATTCTTTATTAATTCAACCATAAACATAGGAAAGCATGCATGATTATGTTGGTTATTTTAACCTCACCACCCCCACCTTACATCATCATATCCTAGGAAAACATTATTAGATTTAATATATATATATATAAAAGTAAGAAAAAACTAACTTCACACATATTATTAAATTTTACTAATGGATTAAATTTTTCTTGTAAAGAAGAACGAATCACAAATTTATTATTAATGGAGTATAATATATATTAACCACAACAGAATCCACACTTCGCATAAAAACAAAAAAAAAGGTGGAAGGATTAACATCCATTTTCATTAACATATGACTGTTTTCATAGTATTATCATGTCAGCAACACCTAGGAACAACATAAGAGGTATCCGAATCCTTATGTTTCTCTCTCTCTCCCACCATAAGCAAAAATATTCATTTCAGACCACCCACTGCGACTGCTTCAAGAAATTGAGGGGTTCCCTGCAGAAAACACCACTTAGAAAAAAGTAATTTTCCTCTTTATAAGCCACTTTAGCACATTTAGCGAGTTTCTTTACTCAAGGTTCTCCGTGCTCTGAACTATCTTTATAAAATCTTGTCACTTTAATCTGCTATTTGGGTTCAAGTGTCTTATTCATAATACTTCAATCATAGACATTCTGATTAATTTGTGATTAAACTTGTCTTTTTTTATTATTCCTTTCGTAGAATCACTTTGATTTAATCAATAACCAAAGGGAAAAAAAAGACTAGTGTTCTCTACGACACCTGTGCGTACACTGATCTAAGAATAAGCTGAGGCAGAATTCTTTTAACTCAACCATATTTGGATCATTTTTTATTACAATAGCAAAACTTTGACATAATATCATAGATACTGGTATTAACAGTATTGTTTAATTAAATTTGAAGTTTCATCTTTTAACGATATGCAATAACATTTAATGACGCTTTTGTATCATACATATCATTAAAGTGAGACTCCAATTATGAATGAAGAACAACACCGAAAGTACATATAGCAAAGAAGAGGAAGGTACTACTTCAAGATGGTTGCTTCAAAGTGACGCGCTTTTCTGGTAACCAAACAGGCCCTTGATAATCTGACCAGCATATCTCCAACAATCAAACGCGATTATACCTTGGGGTGGAGTAGTTGTTGCTTTTGTTGGTTGCTGTTGCTGCTGCTGAGTAGTTCGGGGTATGACAATTCCAGGCCACGAGCGACACATACAATGATTTCCCTCCCCTATGTTTCTGTAAACACTGGCCAAGTGATTGCCACAGCCACCCCATGAATATTTCCCACACTTCTGGCACAACACCTTGTAACACATGATGCTTTATGTTCTACTAATTACGTTTTCTACTTCTACCAATTGAATGTGACACAACTTACTCAGAGAGAGATAAATATTAGTGTTGGCACCTAGTAAACATCTACTATTTTCTTAACTATGTTTCTTTGTCAGCTTATGCCTGAAACTCATCGTAGCAACAACTTGCTCTTAACATAGTGAATCACCTTTGAGTTTGGAGTTTTCACCCACCCCCACTTGGGTGGGTTTTCAACGTTTCAGGGACAAAGATTGAAGTCATATTGCGTTGCCAAATCACAATCCTCGGACAAATCGCTCCAAACTTTCCGTTTTTTTCTTTTTTGTGTTGCATATTAATGGTGGTACAATCCAAGAAAATTTTGATGTTTTAGATGACGATAGTTTTGTCCTCAAAGAAAAACATGTTAGTATTTTATTTACGTAAGACTACAGAAGTTGATAACCCTTCCAAAACACTTTTATTCGGTTTCTTCGGCTGGGAAAAGTTGCACACTCGTTCACGACAGTTGAAGTTTAAGAAAGAAAATAAGCCATCTTCTGCCCTAATAAATAATAAACTTCATTAAATTTTAAATGTTTTTTAAATTTAGATATTTTTAATTAAATATTTATTAAAAAATTTTGTTTTATAAAATGTTTTTTATTTGAATCTCAATGTATTGTTATTTAATTTTGTTGTCAACGTAGCTTTTAATTCCATCTTTTGTCCCAAACTCGTTGACCTTGTGAGTTGGAAAAAATGAAAAAAAAGAAAAGTGAATTGATCAATAAGTTAAAAAATTAAGACAAAAATAAAAAAAATCAAATATTTTCTTGAATATAAAAATTAAATTGAAAATATTTAAATTTAAATTTACAATACATTTAAATGTTAATTAAACTAATAAATATATAGCAGCTAACTAAGTAGGAGTATGGAAATATTAGTTGGAAAATCTGAAAGGTTTATAAAAATGTACAAAAGTAATATACCTTTAAAATTTATACTATTATATTATATAAATACATTTTTCTAACTACTTTGTATCTGATTTTTTAGTTAAAATATTTTATTCTTTAACAAATAAAAATAATTTTTTTTAATTTAGTAAAGTATGCAATTGTACAAGCTCACTTTTAATAACTGCTTAACTTCTTCAAGTAATACCGTCACATGTATTCATTCTTTTAATCATTGTCATAAAATTATATATTTTCTTCAAATTGTATTATATTATTTTAATGTAATAAAAATACAAATACAAAGAGAAATGGTATATATTTTCACTAGCATTTAATACTGTGTATTATAATGTCTATTAATTAATATTATTAAGACATCTATTAGTAAGATTAATGTACCATAGACGTAACACAAAAAAAGAATACAAGTACCTTATGCATATGGCCAGTGGTACACCATCAAGACCTTACCAAAGGTAGGCCCTTTATGCTAGCTCGTACCCTTTCCCTTAACATTATATTAACAAGGAAACCTTTTAGTTTTCTAACTTCAGATAATCAAAGCAATAAAACTAAGTATTAAACCCAATTCCTAGAACAAACTAAAATGCATTCAAAAACTGTATATAATATTCTCCATAACAAAAGATGTGCATTGAGAATAATGTGTAGCTAAATCTTTTTATGAAATGAACCATAACAAAAGTTGTGTACATAAATTGCATACTTGCAACTAGAACTTGGATTGACCTATATGCCAATCTTGCATCTGAGAGACATCCTTTTACAACTGCATAATCATTGGACTAACAGACCAAAACCAATATCTCGGACACTTGTCCTTGTAGACTCCTTTGACCTTAGTTTTTGACAAGGTGTACCTCAAAATAATAAGAATACCCTAAGTGTCCTTGTGCTTATGCGAAAACCTAATTAAATCATTTCTTAACAATAAAATACATAAATAATTATCTCATTTTACTCTTTTATTAAAATAATATAATAATTGCATGTATAAAAGAATCTCAATGCAATACATTTAATTCAAAATTATAAGTAGTACACAATTTAATTTACAAAAATGTTAATAAACAAAAATTTTGAGAAAATTCATGATCTTCCCCTATACTCTCCACCATATAGATTGCACCTTATCAACAAATGCAAAAGCATCTCAAGCATTATAAAAACTCTTTCGGTAGGATTTACTGAAGAAAAAAAAAGTTAAGAAAACAAATGATAATTCAAAGAACATTGAACATAAAGTAAGGTTAATGATACACTAAGGTTGACAAAGCAAGCCTTTATTTTGGCTAGGCCATATATTTTAAAAAGAAACTACGAAAACATGGAAGAAACAAAGTTATTCTAGTCAAGATGATTCTTTACTCTATCAAAATAAGTTTGTGTCCAACAAATCCTTTCTTTAATCAATCAATTCTAAATAAAAGAGAAACGCTTTTATTTGATCAAGTCTCATCTAGTAACTTGAGAATTAGAGAACATAAAAAGATTGTTTGTGACTCTCACCAATGGAGAGCTAAAGCTTTGGCTCAACAAATTACTTTTAAACTCTGAACCTTAAATCATCTATTAACAAATAAATAAAGATTAACTTTACATTAAATAATCAAAAAAAGTATTAGAAGATCAAAGGAGTATTAAACGATTAAATAGAGGCATTAGACGGTAATGAGTTATTTAATTTATTGTTGGCCCTTAAAAAAGAAAATAAAGAGTTATTAAACTTAAACGGTCAAAAAAAGACATTAGAGGATGAAAGAGTTATTAGACGGTCAAATTATATATATTAAACTCTTCAAGTTATATATTTTAAACTATCTATACAAGAATAAATTTTGAACTGTTTAATATTTTAATATAATTTAACTAACTACATATTAGTTGCAGTTTTAATTGTTATAATCACTGGTAACTTATACACAAGCTTTTGAAATAATTTAAAAGATTTTTCATATTAAGATTCTCTTGAAACTCAAATTGAAAAATTTGGAAGCTTTGTTAATTGGCTCGAAATTGATTTGTTATGAGTAATTGCTTATCAAGTTAAAGTTTCCATCAATATCAATCCAAATTGATTAATTAAGATAAAATTCTCTTTATTCAAAGTTAAGAAACATGAATTTATAATAACAATAATCATAAGAGTTTATCCTTTAAGAGAAGAGATAAGCAGAAGTAATAAAAATCTGCAAACAATTAATGTTGCAGATAAAACAAAAGTTGACCAGAAAAAGATTTGAGACTACCTTCTTATCTTTTTACCATGCAATAACTTCATCATTTACCATGTCATATCAATTTTTATAATTAGATTATCAAAATCAACCATTAAACTATATTTAGAATCCAACTCAAAGTTCAAGTGGAACCAAAAGTAATGATTTCAAAAGTTTACTATAAATAAGGGAGGGTAGGAGTTCGTTCCATATATAAGAAAAACAATGAAAAGAAAAGAGAGAAAAAAGTGAAAGGGAGAGAAAAACCAAAGGCTGATTCAGATTTTCAAATATTTCAGTAAAAAAAAAGGAGATATATATACTATCTATTTGAAAATTTTTTGTTTTTCGATGAGATATTCCTAACTTGATTCCCTTTAATTATAATTTATATATCGTATTTTCACTGGTTTTACTTAATGCTTATTATATGAGTTTTTTTTTTTACTGTTTTTGTTATACTAATTTTATGTCACATGAATACGATGTACATAGTAAATATAGTAAATTAGAAAAATTGTGAATAAAGGTTTAATCCTTAAGATTTAAACGAATAAATGTTATGGTATTGAATATTTAAAGTGGGATATGGAGATGGTCATTTATCTTAACTATTGGCTGTAATGTTTTCTTTAATTTTTTTAAAAGAAAATAAAAATCAAATTTATTTATTTACTGATTTGATATAATTTTATTTATATAATATATATCTTATTTTTCTATTTTACTTTTGTGTATAAACAACATGAATATAATTAAAAATATCACAAAATTCGATAGATGTTTTAAACCACTTTAACCCGTTCACAACAATTATTTATACATACTTTCCAGAAATAGATTTTAATATATGTGTGATAAATAATTCAATCACGTTTTGAAGAATAAGTTATTTAACATTAACCTTTATCTTAAATTTGGATGTTTTCTTATCGGATACATTTCGAACGAAAAAATATAAAAAAAAAAAGCACGAAAAACGAAATCAACTTTTATGAAAAATAAAAAAAAAATCGTTTTAAAACTTTTCACGCTCCATGCAAAGAAATGCAGAGAAAGTTTTTTTTTTAAATAAAAAATAATTTAGTTACAATTAAATAAAATATAAAAATATTTATTTTTTATTTTAAAATAACAAATAATTAAATTTATAATAATATATATAATCGATAAAACGTAATCAATTATATATATATATACAAAATATAATAATAAATAATATTTAAAAATAAAAAATTAAATATTGTCTAAATTTTTAAAATAAAATATTATATAATATATTTAGTAAAATAAATAATAATAATAATAATAATAATAATAATATAAATATAATTGTAATTTAATAAAGATATTTAAAATGAAAATAAATTATATGATAATAATTTTTTATTATTATGAAATAAAATTATATTTAAATTTATTATTAAAATTATTTTAAAATATTTAATTTTATGTTTTAAAAATTAATCTTATTATTAATATATATATATATATATAATAAATTAAATTTATTTTAAAGATAATTATTAATTTAATATTTTTATAAATTTTTAATAATATTATTAATTATATTAAATAAATAAATTATATTTTCTTTTAAATTTTATCATTATCTTTCTTTTAATTCAAACAATCAAACTTTTTACAGAGTTTTATCTTAAATCCACTTCAGCAAGCAATCACACTTAGTATAAGACGTTCTCATTATAATTACATCTTACATACCACCTACTTTGCAAATCAATTCCTTGACCAACTTGTTTCCTTCTCCGTAGAATAAAATAATATTATTACTTGAAAGGAATATGTTAAAAATATTATATAAATATGTGTGTGATGAAAAAACCAGTGATAGATGTTACAGAAATAATATTTAAGTGTGTAATATAAGTTTTGAAGATAGAAGGTAATAATAAAATCCGTAATATAAGGTTGAATGAAATGTTTTCCTCATGAACACTAGCAATAAGTATCTATTATGAACCATCTAATTATATAGTTTCTTTTTTGTTTTCCAAAGAATTGTCTATACAGGTTCCTAATACTAAAAATTCTTATATAAAGCACATTATAAAATTCACTAATTGGATGCTGCACTATAAATAAACTACACGCTTACTGATAGTACTGCAGTTTACATGCTAGACCAATTTTCATATTTCAGTTACCTTATTCTATTTTAATATCTTAGATAACTATTGAATCTGAAATCTATAAATCTCTACAGTAGACGCTTAAGATCTTTTCATCCAAACATGGTCTTAACACGACATAAGATCTTCAAATTCTTCAAATTAGATTAATAGAAATAATTATAACTATTCACAATATGAAAATATATATCGACTAAGAATAGGATAAAAATAAGAATTATTTTATAATTGAAATTTTTTACCATGAAAAGGAAGTATCTAATAATTCAAAGAAGAAGGGATGTAATAGTAGATTGGAGCGTCTAATAAAGTTAACCACGAATTTGTTCATGTAGTGTCTAATGAAAAAAAGGAGACAAAATTAAGCTAATAATGAAATAAGAAAAAAAAACAATTTTACATGTTTGATAGTTGGTAACTATCATGTGTGTCTATTAACAAGAAAATTAATCTTAATTTTTTCTTTAATAAACACATCTAATAATTAATAAAGACCAAATGTTTAATTATTTGAATTATTAATAAAATTCAGTCAAAGTTAACAAAATTAAAAATTTTGTACTAAAACTATTTTTTTATTATATAAAAAGGTAAAATATGGTAATACTCACTACAATAAACCGATCATTTATCTTATATATTGATAATTAAAATAATCAAACATTTTTTATACGAGACTCAGTGAAATAACATACAACTATTCAAATTTTGGTGTCTTCCCTAATTATTAATTATGGTTTTTAAACCACGTTAGCTCATACCCTAAAAGAACTATAGAGGTATTGATAAAATAAACTTGTTTGGCTAGTATTGATCCATGTTAATTAAAAAAAAATTCAAGTTAATAACTCCTCGCTTATTATTTCAGTGCTTTTAATTTCAGATATTCTTGAGGCTATTTGTCTTAAGGCGAAAAAGAAATCGTATATGTATTGTAGATAAAAGAAAGTTAGAAAAATGAGAATATGACAGAAGATTTATGTGAAAAAGTTGAATAATCAATTATATATATAGAAACATAATAGATTATAGACATATAATCAATTATGCTTTTTATAGATAACTGATTAGCTTTGAATATAATTAATTATTCTTTTATAAAATAAATTATTATCAATAATTATATTTTAAATATAATGAATAATTAATTAAAATAATAAATAAAATAAAATAATTTAAATTTTGATACTTTATTATTTAATTTATTTCTATTTTTGAGATATAATTTTTATTTATGAATATAAAAGAATATCTTTTATATGTATATTTTAATTTATTTTTATTTTGAGATATAGTTTTTTATTTTATGAAAATTTTATATTTAATTTAAAATTTATTTTAAGTTTAATTTATATTTTTGAAAATTAGTTGTACATTAGATTATTTTTAAAATTAGTTTGAAAATTACTTTTTAAATACATTAATATACCAGAAAAATATTATATTACATCAACCAAGAATCTTTCCATCATTTTTTTCATTTTCTACCTTCATCCTCTCAATTTAAACAATTTCATTCTTCACTCCCTTTTTCTTTTTGTTTCTTTCTGTTTCTTTTTCTTACTTAGAAGCTATATTAATATATGATTAGACTGAATCGAAAGGAAGTTAAAGAAGCAAAGAGAAAAATCTAAATAGCAGTTGCAATCAAATTCACCGTACAAGTTACCACCATTAGTTCCGTGTTAGTTGCTTCTTCTGCTTACGCAGTACTTACAGTTACAAATACGTAACCATAGGATCTTCCCTTTCTAAGTTCTTCTCTAAGTTTCTCTCAATGTCTCCCTTCTCCCTAAGCCTCTCAACTCTCCACATATTCCCACCATACTCACACATCCATCAACCTCTACAAATAGTTCCAATTCCGTTCCAGCGTCACAAGACTTGTAAATCCAAGATCTTAAATCAAAACCTAGACAAATGCTCAACAATGGTATTTTTTTTTTAATTTTCGTATTTCAATTTTATTAGGTACGTCTACCATTCATTTTTGTAAATTCACGTTTTATTCATGATACAATATTATAGCGTTTTAATTACTGTGAAAAATTAAAACCACTACATTATTCATTCATATAGATTAACTAAATTACTCTAAAATGTTATAAAAATGTAAATGTTTTGAAGATAGGAAGTACATTAGATGCTCTAATTAAACATTGTGATGTCAGAAAAAATCTGTTGAAGAGCTTGGCAATACCAAGGGAACGGGTAGCCCAAAAGATGTTCCTCGCAAATTTCCAAGCAAAGACTTGAAGAAGAAAATCGCCATTGTTTCCTTTCTAGGAGCTCTGGGACTTCTATTATCTACACGTTTTCACTTTGGTGTTCCTTCGAAGGATCATTGTGCCCATGCATTACCGTCCGAAGAGGTTTGTTCCCTAACGGCTCCCCATTTCAAATTTCTGTCTTTTACGTCACACGCATTTAGTAAGATCTGTCAAGATATATAATTTCTATCAAAATATATAGAAAATAAAAAGTAAGGGCATGGAATTAAAAAGGGGTGTGAGAATATCAGAAGTATTGGTTCAGTGGTGTTGGATGTTCCAGGTTCAGCACCAAGGGAAGCCCACTGTGGTGGAGTTTGATGCAGATTAGTTTGAAGCATGTGGGGAATTAGCTCCTAGTGTGCACAAAGTTGAGCAGCATTACAAGTGATCACAAAGTAGAGCGTCTGTCCAAGTGCTTTTGATGCCTTCTGCAAAATTTCTCAAATTATTGACCTTCTTGTAACCTTTTCATGTGCAATAATTTTCTATCTTGATTCCACTCACATATTTAATCTGCTTCCTGCTCTCTCACACTCTGCTCATGCAACTTGTGTCCCATCAAAACGCGCGTGTTCACCACAACTTAAAAAACCTAAATGAAATATGCTTGATGAACAGAACATTGTGCGTGTTTTCCACAACTTTATTAGGTTCTATATTCCTTTTACTTAGACACTCTTCTATAAGACCTCTTAAGGTTCAAGCCTAGTTGTAATGTTTCTTGTTGCAACACAGACAGTGAACCTAATTTAACTTCAATATTGCTACAGAAACCTCAGATAGTGTGAGCTTTGTTAAAATGGCTTTCAAAATCGGTTGAAAATAGAGAATTTTGAATAACAAGTGGATAGTATGGAAGATGTGTGGTACTTCCAATTTTATCTGTTACTTTTCCATAACCTGGAAGAGGGCTTTGATTTCAGCGAACGCTTTTGAAAGCAAAAGTAACTCTGTTGTCAGCAAAAGATCGTGCAGTTTTTGTTAAAAAGGGTTAAGTAAAAGTAGTGTGCTACAACTGGGATCATTGGGAACCTAAAATCAAAATGGAATAGATAGGATTGCCCGAACCGATACTGTTTCTAATAGCAAAACCAGGGGGATATTTTTTAACCTCTTCATGGAACTATCATTTTCATTATTCCTACAACTGAAATGCTACACATGCTAAACGCCTCCTGTCAAAAGCAAAATTTCGTTACTTTATTCCTATATTTGCCACCCAAATTATGGGTACTTTCAATAAGGGATTACAGCAAACAATAAGAAAAACCTTGAAGGATGCCTTTACGCTCTGAATTATTAGCTTGAATTTGAACGAATAAACCGTATTACACAAATATATGTCAAATTGTTATTAATTCCCGACACTACCGTTGAATTCGTTGCAGTAAATATTTTTTTGCGAAGAACTAAATTTGTGTGTATTAAAGTATTTGTCGTGATGGAATAGATTGCCAAAATTGATTTACGAGGCACGAAGTTTCGAGTGAGCATGGTAATGATTAAAATACCTTTTTAGTCAGCGTCAATTGCTAATTCTGAGCCTTTCCCTTTACTAAACTTTTCTGGTTTAGACTCAAAAGGTGATAAGATGAATAAAAGGGACGCCGTAGGAATCGGAACTATGACATAAAACACCAATGAAAACTATGTTTGGTGTAATGCCACTTATTAGCTCATTGACTCGGATAACTTCTATTGAAGCACCGTTAGCAAATATCAAAAGCATCCTTCCATCACTGACCAAACAAATACAAACAAGATAGTCATAGGCCCAGATGTTGGTTATTCCAGCAACAAATTCTACACGCTAACTCTTCATAGGTAACTTACTTACGAACAAAGAAAATGAATAGGTGAATTCTGTATATTGAATACTTAAGATTGGTGAACATAATTAAATTGCCTTGGACATTGTTAGTACGATTCAGAGAGAAAGAAAGAAGGATCTCTATGGCAATCATACTCCAAAATTGCAAAAGAAAAAGGAAACCATTGAGTGACCTTTGCTATTCAAATAATAAGTATACTTCCTAGCTAGCAATTGTTGACGATGAGCTAGTTCCACTTAGCCAACCATCATGCACAGATACAGGAGAGCTGTCCTTCACTTCCTTCATTGATTGCAAAAACATTTCAGGCTTGGGTGGAACAATCAATGCCTCGCTCCCTTGCCCTGCAACTCTCTCAAAACTAACACCAACCAATGAATTCTCTCTTCCTATTCGAGGCGATGAACACGCGGACCCAACCGATGAAGCTGTGCATATATTTTCCTCCAAAGTTTCCCACTCACTGCGTCTGATACGTTCAAGCTCCTCAGCCACTTCTGTCATGGTAGGCCTCATGTCACTATGAAAAGCAAGGCATCTAAATGCAAGCTCAGACACCTTGTGCACAGAATAGAGTGTCCAAGCATCCCTATGTGGCTCAAGGAAGGGGTCTATGATTTCATCTAGACAACCCCTCGTAATCCTTTCGACTGCAAGTGCAGCCAAATTGATTTCACTTTTAGGTCGCGAAAAATCAACCACTTTCATGGCAGTTATAATCTCTACCAAAACCACTCCAAAACTGTAGACATCACTCTTATCAGAAAGGTGGAAGTTTTGGTGGTATTGGGGATCAACATAGCCCGGGGTCCCCTGTGGGGCGGTTGAGATATGTGATGTTTCTGACATGCCAAGCCTAGAAAGCCCAAAATCTGCCACTTTTGATTGAAAACTATAGTCCAAGAGTATGTTGCTGGATTTTATGTCTCTGTGATATATTGGAGGGTTAATTGCAGAATGGAGGTATGCTATAGCATTAGCAGTTTCAGTAGCAATGGTGAGTCTTATTGTCCATGGAAGTACTCCGCCCCTCTCTCTTTGCAAATGTTGAGATAGTGTTCCATTGGGCATATACTCATACACAAGTATCTGCTCTCCCCCTTCTATGCAACAACCTAGGAGGCGCACTAAGTTTGGGTGACTCACTGAAGAAAGGAGCTTGATCTCGTTTATGACTTGGTCAACACTGTTGGTGTCTCTATACTTGATCTTTTTGATGGCAACGCACTCGTCATTGTGAAGGCATCCAGCATAAACTGTGCCAAAAGCCCCAGTTCCCAGCCTATGTTTCTCATCGAAAAAACTTGTGGCTCTTTCTATTTCTTTGTAGGGATATAGAGGAACAGTAGAGTCACCTGCAGCTTCTCGTAATAGGCGCTTTACTGTCACTTGTTTTCTCAGCCAAGAGGAACGACGCCTAGAAAAGTAACATACAAGAGATAGAGCAGCCACCAGGGTAGCCGCAATTATGACCCCTGTAAACAACCATGCAGCATTTGTTCAGATTCAACTCCACATTTTTAACTGAATTGAGTTTGTATCGGTAATGGGAATAGAGAAATAATTGAATCAAGCAAAACACAAAATCCAGTTAGTGCTTAGTTGTAGAGATCCATTTATCAGGAAATCATTGAATAAAAAATCTATGAACTATACTATATAATGGTAAGGTTCTACCTCCAACAAGGACACCAATTTTGATTGCTTTTCTACACCCGCCAGACAACAGTCTTGAAGCTTTGCATTGAGGAACTGCTGAGAGGGCTAAAACGAGAAAAAGGGGATTAGAAAAATGACAATATTAATATTAAATACATAGAAGCTTACGTCTCCAAGGAAATGAAATAGTAAGTGCCAGAATTATTGCATGATGCAACGGATATTTTTACACCCATAATTCTATTTCAGACACCAAACCAATAGAGCAAACAACTAAATATCATGGCATTATTCAGATCTACAACAAAGTCGGTGAGTTCATAGCCGTATCTACTACCAATTTTAACCGGATCTGTCGTGTCTTCAACAATATTCCTTATGGATTGCGTCAAACTAAATGTTTACTTAATTTTAGTTTTCCAATGACTGTTTCACACTCCATTTCTAGTGTCAGCAAAAGAAAAAATGATAAGCAACAAGCGTCGGTAGGTGATGTCCTGAACTAAGAAGTTACCTGTACTATTAGGTTCATTTCCTAATTCCCCACATGATAAATGTATTTGGCACCACTCTCTCCCCTCTGACCACTTATAATATAGAATCAAAAAAATTCAAATCCATCCTACCCGACATGTGATTTACCTAATATTGATCCATAAATAATCTAAAGGCACCATCAGAACATGTTGACTTTTGAAGGATTCTTTCTTAAGCAAATTACCCTTCAAAACAAGAACATATCAAGCCAAGCATTGAACAGTTCCATTCTTCCATATTCTCTGCGAAATTATGCGTGACTAATCACCCATTAACTCAAAAACTAACTCCCACCACCGGAAAAAGAATCATTATCATCATGATCTAAATTGGCCCACAATAATCAAAACATTGAACCCCATGCTTAAATCTAGATACCACCCATGCCCCTAACAAATCAAATATTGCCATTGTGGACCTTTAAAAAGCATACATTGATCTTTAAGAGATTCCACCCTTAAAAAACCTCAACCCCGAAATTCCCGATGCACAATCCTACACTAGTATTATAAACTAAACCAAGCTGGTTGCCCAAAGCATAAAGCAGCAACCAGATGTCAAACACCACTTGGTCATCATTCAACTATCATAATCACCATCCATTATCACCATCATCATTATAATGACTACTTCAACATATTTCCTTTCTTAATTTAAACTTTTTTGTTGAACAATACTTTAGACATGGTTTACCGTTTACCTTGCTACTATTAATGTGTTTTCCCCATAACCAGAATGAAAGTGTAATTAAAATAGAGTTTAACAGGTAGGTATAAAAACCAACAAACTAAAGTGTGATTGAATGAGACTCACTACTACTCCGGCAACCATCGCCGTCTTTGAAACCGTCGCCGACGAAACCTTCATGACATTGGCACCGGTAGCCGTGTTTTCCTCTGTGAAGCTTGACCTTCGTGCAGGATGCATTGTCGGAACAATTACAGCGCCCTTTAAGCCACCACCCCAACTCAAGCATCTGTAATTGGAGCAAAAGCTCTTTCCCTTTACTCTTATCATAAGCAAGAGCAGAAAACAAGAAGCCACACCCAATTTCCTTCAAATCTCGCTGCGTGAGCACATCTTCACGCGAACTATTAGGTTGCTTGAGGCAAATAAAATCTTCACTTTTGTTTTTCCGGTCACACCCCTCTACCGGGTTGTGGTCGCCAACTAAACTCGACGGGAAAATATCGCAGCCATTGAGCTTGGACTTGCAACCCTGCAACAGAAAGCTATTGTTGAACGTAGGAGCAAAGTTGAGCCCGAAAAGAGGGTCTATGATTCCCATGCTGCGGTTGCACTTCACCGGAAGACTCATGAATATGCTATCAGAGGTTATATTCTGAACCTCTATCTCGCCAATTTTGATTTTGAAGTTGTCGTTGCTGCAGTTTAGTTTGACTTTGCAGCCAGAAGAGAACCCAAAAGGGTATTGCAGGGACTGGTGTCCGCAACTGCGCGTGCAGTTGCTGTTGGCTTCGGCGATCGTTGAACAGAACAGGAAGATGGTGAGAAGCACTGCGAACTTTGTGTTGTAGTGAAACATCTCTGGATGCGAAAAGAAACTTGGATTTGAGGGAACAACGTAATCATCAGCTTTCTGCGGACATAAAGAGTTAGCCTTTTGAGGAAGTTGGAAAAGCGTATAAATATGTGGTTGACTTTGGACTAGTGGAAATTAAATCCTGTGAAGGATTCAGTTGGGGAGCCATCTATCTCAATAAATGCTTACAGGAAATAAAGGTTTGAATTAAGTTTCCATTGGAAAATAGAGAGGAAAATGAAGGAGTGATATTGATATGATATGCATGCATAGCAGATACTACCTTTAGCTTCGGGGCTGGGCAACTTTGGGAAATTAATGGGTGTGGCAGGGGCAGAGTTCTTCACCAAACCACTCGAAGATCGAGGTTGAAACTTAATGGTGTGATGTAAGAAGTAGTAGCAGAGTTAACGTTGTCGTTTGTGAAGCATAAAAAACTAAGGAATGAAAGAAGATATCGCATTGCGTAACACAAGCAGTGGGAGAGCTTTGATTGAGTGAGCTTTCAGAGAAGCTTCTTCTGGTTCCCACACACGCTTCTAATTGTTGTGTTGTGTGGAGTCTGAGACCACTTGTACTGGGACCCCAACGTAAAAGACAGTCTTCATTTTGTGGTCTTTTTCTGAATGACGAATCTACCCTTTCCTTAATTTCTTCTCCACCGAAAAGCCCCTGCTCTTCCTCACAAATTGCCAGTGCACACATCCTTCTTTGGTACGTGTGGAAGAAATATGGTGGATAAAAAGAGCAAAACCGAAATACAAAATGATTAGGATAATGTTTTGGATTTTTTATTTAGATAATTAACAGTAAATTGAAAAAAAAAATATATAGATTACAAATAACATGACAAAATTACCTTAGTCTCATATATACAGTATTAATATAGAATAGTTATTTATTCAGCCATGAAAACATTCTTAGCGATGTCTTAGCACTATGTAAATTGAGAATATACATTTTAACTCAATCACAATTGATTGTTTTGAATGTCAGAGAATAATAATCACGTATATATATATATAGAGAGAGAGAGAGAGAATAATCATAAAATATTCATAAGTCGATATCAAATATCTGGTATTAATTTTGTAATAAGAGTATGGAAGTATGAAAAAGACCAATTTTTCACACAAGTTAGCAAGTTTCAAACAATTGAGTTTTCATCAAAGTTAATCCATCATGATACATCAGATGTACCATTATCTAGCATCAGAAAATCGATTTCGTGCATACGAACATACATCTTTCACATAAAAAAAAAAAGCTCATTTGTATACTCACTTGTTAACATATTTCCTTAATGATGTTTCCTTTGGTATAGAGAATAAAAATAAAAATAAGTATAAGAAAAGGTATTATTAATTAAATTTATTATTATTTACTATTTCTATTATTACCAAAAGAGAAAAAAAATACACCCATCATTGATTATCAATGTCTCATAATCAATTATATATTAAAAAAAAATACTTTAAAACACCTTTAATAACAATTTTCACAAATTTATTTTGTTTAGGTTGTTTGATAAATTCTTCAAAAGACATTTTTTAATTAAATTGTTGTCTAATAAAAACAATTCCAAACATTTTCTCGTTTTGTTGTCTACTTTTCAATAAATAGGTAAAACATATAATCGTACTGTTGTCTCCTTATTTTAAAATATTTATATAACAAATTGGTTAATTAATTTTTTCTAATATACATATGAATAAAAACATTAAAATACATATTTAAAACCTTTAATTTTAAAATATAAAATTTATTTAATTAATGAAACTTTATTTTGATAATAGTATGCAAATAATATGTTACCTCAATCAAAGAATTTTAAAATTTAATTTGAAATGATAAAATATTTTTGTTCCTATATATTGATGTTAATGAATATTTTTAAAGGAATAAAAAATATTTAAAAAATAGAAATAATATATTCATATATATATATATATATATATATATTATGGAAATTTAAAGAATTACAATTAATGTATGAATAATAATAAGTAATAAATCACCACTTTCTATAAGATCTGTACGTTTAGTTATATATGTCAAACTGATAAACCATTGACCAGAGTGTTGCTTGCCAAGACTAATTTCATATTTTATGTTTTCATTTTGTCTTGAGTTAGGAGTACAAGAAAAAAAAGCTCCACTTGGTTTTTATAACTTGTCTCTAAGCTCCTTAATTTACATATTTTTTTCATATATAGAAACATTTTTTTATTTTAAGAGTCTTTCTAAATAATTGTTTGGCTAACTTTTCATTTAAGAAAAAAAAAAAGGTACACATTAATTGGGTCAAACATATGTAATTAAGTCTCTTCCATAAACATTTTTACAAAACACTTCTAATAAAAAAATAAAAAATAAATATATTGTTTTCATAAACTAAAATTTATTTATATATAATTTGAAAAGCAATATTTTAATGATGAACGTATACGTATTGGCCATTAGTTTTTGCAAACCCATAAAAAGAAGGTAAATAAATAAATTCTTTCATAAACTAAAATTTACTTATACACACTTTGAAATGGAGTAGATGTTTTAAAATGAAGTAAGTATTGGTCATCACAAAATGGTAACAATAAGGTAGATGTTCTCTAAGTATATATAATTATTTTCATAAGCTTATCATTAATATTCTCTTTTAGAAGCTCTAAATTTAATATATATATATATATATATATATATATATATATATATATATATATATATATATAT
>Ga0209489_103530_pt1 | contig 30268 bp, 19 predicted proteins | sample SiratrowhiteBW_FD_187527 | JGI IMG/M metagenome (GOLD analysis project Ga0209489, IMG submission 187527) | Root nodule microbial communities of legume samples collected from California, USA - Siratro white BW (SPAdes) (version 2) | ecosystem: Host-associated > Plants > Roots > Nodule | place...
TTTGAAACTAACCTTGTCCTCAAGGTTAAATGATGGAAAAGCTTGCTGCATTAAAGCTTCATCTTCCCAAGTGGCATGATCTTCATCATTCCCTTCCCATTGAATAAGAAATTGCTTGACTTGTTGGTGTCCTCTCAGTATAGTTCTTGTGGAAAGGGTTGCTGCTGGCTGAGCAGTAGATGACAGTGGTAAAGGAATGTAAGGCTTGCTATGATCACCTTTGCAAACTTTGAGTTGAGATATATGGAACACTGGATGAATCTTTGCTTCTTGTGGAAGAAGTAACTTGTAAGCCACTGCACCAACTTTGTGAATCACAGGAAATGGTCCAAAGTATTTTAGACCCAGTTTTTGGTTTTTTCTCAATGCCACAGAGTTCTGTCTGTATGGTTGCAGCTTGACTAGCACCATGTCACCAACCTGTAATTCCATTTGTCTCCTCTTCTGATCTGCATATTTCTTCATGTACTGTTGAGCTCTGTTTAAGTTTTGTTTCAACTTTTCAATCATCAAGTCTCTCATAATTAGTTGTTCTTGTATTGAAGGGGGGTCCTTGCTGTCAAGAGAGTATTTGATCAATGTGGGAGGATCACGGCCATAAACTACCTTAAAAGGAGTCATGTCACTGTTGTGATGATATGATGTGTTATACCAGTATTCTACCCAAGGAAGGAACTTAACCCAATCTTTAGGATTTCCATGAGTAAAACATCTCAAGTACAGCTCCAAACACTTGTTGAGAATCTCGGATTGACCATCCGATTGGGGGTGATATGCAGTAGATAAATTCAATGTAGTGCCACTGAGCTTGAATAGATGTTGCCAAAACTGGCTTGTGAAAACCTTATCTCTATCAGAGACTATGGTTTTTGGAAAACCATGTAACCTAATGATGTTTTTCACAAAAATTTCTGCCACTTGTTTGCTGTTGTAATCAGACCTTAAAGTCGCAAAGTGTGCATACTTTGAAAGTCTGTCAATCACCACCATGATCACAGTAAATCCTTGAGATGGAGGCAATGCAGTTATGAAATCCATGGCTACATCCTCCCATATTTGCTTGGGAATTGGTAAAGGTTGTAAGAGCCCCGCTGGAAGTGTATTATCAACCTTGGCTTGTTGGCAAATTAGGCAACATTGAACATGATTCTTAACATCTTTTTGCATACCTTCCCAATAAAATTGAGCAGCAAGTTTGGATAATGTTCTAGTCACACCCGCATGACCACCAAGAGGAGTATCATGAAATTCATGCAGCACCATTTTGACAATTGAATGATTTGGAGGTAAAACTATTCTGGATTTCCAAAACAATATTCCTTCCTGAACAGAATAGTTAGGATGAGGTGGTTTATCTTCAATGCATGCCTCCATTATTGCCCTCAACTTAGTATCTTCGTTAACTGCTTTTCTCACCAAGTCAGTAATGTTCAACTGTGGTTGTGACCAAGTTGCAAGAAAGGATCTGGAAAGAGCATCAACCCCAACATTATCTTTTCCAGGTTTATATTCTACGGAGAAATCATAGCCAAGCAACTTATGCAACCATTTCTATTGCTCCGGAGTTTGAATGGCTTGGTCAGTGAGGGATCTTAGACTCTTTTGATCAGTTCTGATGATAAACTTGTGACCAAGTAAGTAGTGTCTAAATTTCCCAATAGCCTCAGTGATAGCATAGAATTCTCTTGCATATGCTGATTGTTTTTGCATCCTAGGTGTGAGTTTCTTAGAAAAGAAAACTATAGGGTGGTTGTTTTGGCTTAAAATGGCTTAAATTCCAATCCCTGATGCATCAGTTTCCAGCACAAAGGGCTTTGTGAAATCTGGAAGAGCCAAAACAGGTGCTTGAGTAATAGCCAGTTTGAGAGTTTGGAATGTCTCAGTGGCTTGAGAGGACCATTGGAACTGGTCTTTCTTCAACAAGTCAGTCAAGGGACTTGCAATGCTAGCATAACCTTTGATAAATCTTCTGTAATAACCTGTTAAGCCAAGAAATCCCCTCAATTGTTTGACGCTAGCAGGGCATGGCCACTGTAAAACAGCCTGAACCTTATCTGCCTCCATAGCAACTCCTTGTCCTGAAACTGTGTGTCCCAAGTAATCTACTTGTTGTAGTCCAAATGAACATTTGGATAATTTAGCATACAATTGATGCTGTTTCAGGACTTGTAAAACCACTTCCAAGTGTTGTAAGTGCTCAGTCCAAGAGGGACTATACACAAGGATGTCATCAAAGAAAACAAAAACAAATTTTCTTAGAATTCCTTGGAAAATGTCATTCATTAGAGACTGGAAGGTGGCTAGTGCATTTGTCAGTCCAAATGGCATAACAAGCCATTCATAGTGCCCCTGGTGAGTTCTGAATGTTGTCTTATATCTATCTTCATCCTTGACCAAGATTTGGTGGTATCCGGATTTAAGGTCCTGCTTAGAGAAAAATTGTGCTCCAAATAGTTCATCAATCAACTCGTCAACCGTTGGTATGGGAAAACTATCCTTCATCGTAATAGCATTAAGGGCTCTATAGTCAGTGCAAAATCTTCATGAGTCATCTTTCTTTTTCACCAAGATCACAGGGGAGGAGAATGGACTAGTACTTGGGGCTATGATTCCTTCATTCAGCATATCACTAATCATCAGCTCAATTTGGTGTTTCTGGCTATGTGGATACCTATAAGGTCTGACCTTGACAGGAGGGGCTCCTTCAATCAATGGAATTGCATGGTTATGAACCCGTTCAGGAGGTAGGCCAGTTGGTACGTCAAAAACCTCCTTGTAAGTGTGCAGTAACAGTACCAATTCAGGTTCCATATTGTCATGTAAGTCCATCCAATGATCCTGAGGTACGACAGGTTTTTCAACCTGTAATGTAAACAGTTGAGCAATAGATTGTGTGTGACTAAATCTTTTAAGGTGGTGGAATTGAGCTTCTCTGGTTAGAGGATCGTTGGCACCATGCAATGTAATGAATTTACCATCTAAATAAAACTTAAGAGTTAAGTTGCTGTAGTCAGAGATGTGAGGCCCTAGAGTAGCTAACCAAGCTGCTCCCAGTACAAGATCTGCTCCAGAAACAGGCAGTAAATACACCGGTAAGTTCAGCAAGTTTCCTTGAATTTGGACTTGCAATGCTTTCACCATTCCTTCAGCAATTAATGAATTTCCATTACCAACCAGAACTTGAAAGTTGGGCACGGGTTCTATAGGAAGCTTAAGACAATGTGCTAGCCTTGGTTGAAGGAAATTATCGGAGCTACCACTGTCTAGTAGCACTTGCACTTCCAATCCATTGATAGTACCCGTAAACTTCATTGTTCCAAGCCCAAAAGGAACCATTTAAAGCATTATAAGAGAGATGATGGTCAAGTATTTGAGGATTGTCTGCCAATGAGGTATCATCTGGTGGGTCAGGTAACTTGTCAAAATTTGCATCCTCCTCATATTGTAAGATAAAATATTGTCTATTGGGACATCTATGAGTTGGTGAGAACTTTTCATCACATGTGAAACACAAGTTCTTTTCTCTCCTTAATTGCATTTCAGCTGTGGTCATCTTCTTGACATAGGGTGGTTTTGTTGAGGAATTAAAATTGTTTTTAGGGTTGGATAAAAGTGGTGGTAGGCTAGTGGATTTCAAGGTTTGAGAAGTGACGTGGCTTGTGTTTGAGGTTTGTGTTTTCGGGAAGAAGCTGGTAGTGTAGGTTTTAGGTTTGGTAGTGTATTTTTCTTCATACAGTTTGGCCAGGGATACACTTCTTAACAATGTGGAAGGGTTTTAGGCTATAACATCTCTTTTGATATCATGTTGCAAACCTCCAACAAAGCAGTCTAGTAATGCTTCAGAGGTTATCCCTTGTACACGGTTTGCAAGTGCAGTAAATTGAGTATAGTACTCATGTACATAATGAACTTGCTGAAGCTTAAATAAATCTGATCGAGGGCACTCATAAGGGGAAGGGCCAAATTCAGTTTCCAGAGCTCGAGTAAAATCAATCCAAGAGTGAAATGGATTGGTTCTTACCTGCATTTGATACCAGGGGACTACATCTTTGTCCAAGTGAATGGAAGCTATTGTCAATCTCTGCTCATCTGGGGTGTTGTAGTAGTTGAAAAATTGTTCTGCTCTGAAAATCCAGTGAAGAACATTACTACCATCAAATCGAGGGAAGTCGAGTTTAATGTTTCGGACCTGGAAGGGCTGGTTACTCCCTGAGGTTTCTGGTGGCCTGATTATTTTCTGCAGCTCAGTTTCTATGGTCTGAAAACGTGTTTCCTGGTCCTGTGTTTTCACAACAATACTCTCCATAAGTTTTTTTTTTTATCTGTTGGTCTTTCAGATCTAAGGCATCAGACAACTTCTTAACCTGTTTAGGAAGATCCTTTAAACGACCGATTTCTCTAGAGATTTCAGTAAGGCGTATGTTGTCTGCCATTGATGAAAGCACCAATATAACAGTGACCAAATTAAAAAAATGAGGAAATGAGCTCAACGACTCTTGATTGAATTCAAGAGAATCTTTCTTACAATGCAGCTTCAACAGAGGCAAGTGTAGCTAAGAAAGCAATAATGGCAGAGAAAAAAAACAACAACGAAGGATGATTGCAGAAAATAACAGAGAGAAGAAGAAGGTTACACACAGCTTCCTTTCTCTTTCTTACATTTTGCTATTTATACTAGCTAATGCACCAATCAAAATCAGCTAGCCTAGAATTAGTTATCTTGATTCTCGCACCTCTACCAAGCCTTTTTCCCTCATTTTCTATTGTTTCCTCATTTGAGCTTGTTGTACTTGTGCCTGCAATTCCAATTCTTCTGAAATCATCCTTTGAGCCTAATACGCTTGTTACAAATATACTACAATAAAATTTTTCATTATAAAATAATACTTCTGGAATAATCTAAAATATATCTCAAAGTATTATTTTTGGAGAGCTAAATCTATAAAAGTTTAGTGAAATCTATAAAAGTTTAGTGAAAGCTTTGAAACAAATGTGTAAATGACATATATTTGTGTTATTAAATTAAAATTTGGATTCTCTTTTTCTTCTTCCTCGTAACTATCCCCTAATCGCAGGTCAGGTGCTATAATCTCTGTGTCAATTCCATTTTTAAACATTTGGAAAACAAATTTGTAAAATTTTAGATTTTACTTTCATGAAAGAAATTCTGAAATATATTTGAAATTATTAATCTATAATGATAAATTTTACGGTAGGATATTCAATCAATTTAAAATAATTAAAAGGGCAATTCTAGATCATTTCAAAATATATTCTTTTATAATGTTTTCGGAACATATAATTTGAAATTTTTTAAGTGTATTTTCAAAAAAATATAAAATTTTAAACAATGACTTTCTTCATTCTATTATAATGCGTGCTGCTGGAAGAAATTATGGGGGTTGAAGGATGTTATGGTGGTTACGAATTTAAATAACAATGAGGAAAGTAGTAATAATAAAACTTATAATACTATGTTGCAAAGAGTTAAATTAGATTATACAAAATCTGAATTGAAGTGTAAAATTAGTTTTTCAAAACGAAAATAAATTAAGAAAGTAATTTAAACAAATTAAGTTAATTTTTTTGTAAACTATATTGATGTAAAATTTAACTCGGGTATAAAATCAATAAACTTTAAAAATTGGATGAAATAATTGAGTTGTTTCGTTCATTTTTCTCGCGGTGCACCCTACTATTATTGTTGCCGTTACTGCATCATCAATGTTAAGAAGAAGAGATGAAGAAAGTTACAGTTAGAATTAAAAGAAGAGCAAAAAAATATTGTTTTAGAAAACTCATTATAAAAAACGTATTTTGAAAGATATTATATGATTTGAAAATCTTATTTCATAATATATTTCATATATTTTGGAAATTTTATTTCAGAGTATTTTATTTCAAAAAACTTATATTTCATAAGTTATGGAAAGTGCGATGCACAAAGATTTATGGAACATGTAAGCTGAAAATCACTTTAAAGAAGGATAAAATAGTTATTTTAAAAATTATGAGGGTGTAGGTTCAAAAGTGGGGTGGAGGAAGTAAAAGCCTAAATCCCTCCCCTTATTCTTTTATTTGACCCAAAAAAAATCTATAACCAACATCTCTTTCAATCTTTGATGTAGAACAATGTGCATCTGTATTTTAGCATCATTAATTTATTGTTGATCTCTTTGAAGAGAAACAACAATCACTGATATTATGGTGTAGAACATCCTATTATGAGACAGTTGAAAATTCGAGAACAGAAAATTTTACATAAAATATTTTATTAATTTTAAAAAAGTAAAGCACATAATTACCAACACAAAAAGACAAGAAGGTAGCTGCTTGCATATTACGTTATTATTTTTTTTTTCATTTCTTGTAAAACTAAATTGTCCTTTTATATTTAATCAAACAAACTGTGCAAACGTGAGTCAAATGTGGAAGGAAATAATAACAACAGCACCTAAAACTTTAATATGCAATATTATTATCCTATAAATGTTGAAGGAGCTACTGCACCTTTCCATTTAGCAGTCTTTAAGGATATTTAGTTGAATTAAAATTGTTTTCATTTTCTTTTATCGTTAGGCTTTACTGAGCGAGCTATATTCAGTGCAATTATTAATTTTAGATTATTGTGATTTTTTTTTTTAATTTCGGTTTTAAACAGTATGGTGTGAAAGTATTGTTTCGCCTAATACTTCAAAATATTACTCTTTGTTTTGCTTTCACAAAGAAAATGTCTAAAAAGAGGATTTTCATAGTTTCATATCAAGAATCAATGTAGTCATTAGGGATAACAAAAGAAAATTCATAGTAGACATTAAATGAGTATAACAAAAGAAAATTCATAATAAATACGAAATAAGTATATTTTTAATAAATTCATTAATAATATTAAGAGCACTTTTACAGTGTGGTAATTTACTAGACCAGCTACCTCATAGTATCTAATTTACGAGACCAACTACTTAAATCATGATTGTTAGAGTACAGTAATGAAGAAAATTTCAACTACATATAATAAAAGTATCAAGAGTTAGTCAAATTAATCATGTTGAGTTGGAAAATGGTATGCTGTGAATAATGCACAATGGAGGATAATAGAGAAAACAAGAGATAGTTGAACCACCTATTGCAGAAGGAAAAACTTCATGGCAGCACATAAAACTATGATGGCAGTGCAGAAAAAAAAAAAAAACCATGTTACAATATCAACCCCAGCCTCTATGTTTGAAATATGTAGAATCATAATAATTCAAAGTTAAAAACAGTAACATCACGTGAACTTTTGATAACTAATGATGCAAAACTTAGATATCGATATGCATGATGACCCCAAAAGTCTACAACTCTAGTCCTATAGTGTAGACCACATCACATGTCAGATTCATGGCAGATGTATGACAGAGCTTGCCCCAACAAAAATCAAGAGAAAGATGGAGTGGTGGCATCCAACATTTGGGCCCTCATCATTGAATTCCATCGTCTCTATATTACCGGTCCTCGACGTATGTGTTTTTTCTCTCCATTTATCCCTCAGCTATGCAAACATCACTATCATTTTTCTCATACAGTGCTCATGTATCCATCAAACCAACGTGAAGTACGTTTTTAACTTTTGGATTTATTTATGTTCTAAAGTAAAGAGATTTGCCTAGAGCAATGGTAATTTCGTAGCTGCATTAATTTCTTTAGAGATCAGGACTTGGAACGGGTATCTGACAGATAGTTTGGTGAAAAAAATAAAAGTTACCAACAGGAAGTTTCTTAAATGATCTAAATGAAAAGGTTAAACTTTCACCTACCATTTTGTTTTTTATGAAGAGACTTGTTTATTATACAATAATTTTGACTCTTTTAACCACATGTTTTTCGTTTTCTTTGATGCTGCTCTGCTTGTGAGGGTATATAAGAAGCAAAACTTCTTTCACCGAGATACTGCGCACGGCAAGTTTTGTAGACTGCAGCGATCATGCAGATGGAAGATGAAGGGACGAATGAAGTGGCTGCTCCACCTCGTCGTGTTCTTCTTATATCGGCTGGTGCCAGCCACAGTGTAGCACTTCTGAGTAAGCAAGCATTAATCAGTGCTCACTTGTCTTTTTGTTTACTTATTGTTGTTATTGTTCTGAATGAAGTTTTATATTCAGTTTTCAGAAAGAGTGATGGATTTATGTTTTGCAAGCTTTTTAGATTCTGTGTTGTTATTCATATATACATTTCTCTGCCTCAAGCTGAAGGTCCCCACTTAATCATCAGTTCATTTATGTGGTCCCAATCTATAGAATGTTTCTTTTATGCAGTTTTTGACGACCCTTCTCTTATTTGGTTTTCATGTACATATGTCTTGTGACTTGTTTCATGTTTTTTCTTCTCAATTTTGATTCTTTTAAAAGGTGGAAATGTTGTTTGCACGTGGGGGCGAGGAGAGGATGGACAGTTAGGCCATGGTGACACTGATGATCGACTATTACCAACAAAACTGAGTGCATTGGATGGCCAAGACATAATAAGTGTTACTTGTGGAGCTGATCATACCATGGCACGTTCTGAGTCTGGCAGGACTGTATATAGTTGGGGATGGTACTATGCTCTCCATCTTAACCATCTTTTGGCTACTGTGTTTCTCAATAATTAAAACCTAGTCACTTTGGCTGTTGATTTAGAATGGTTGCTCTCATTTAGTGTTGGATTCAGCTTCAGGTAAGTAATAGCTAGTATAATTTTAGTATGCATTAATCAATGATACCTACAAAACTGTTAGTGACTTATAGAACAAGGTTGATTTGGGACTCAATAATTTGTTAACTTGAAAATTGAACAACTAATTTGTTGACCATATTATCTTGTGTTGTGTACCTTTTGAAATGTGCATGTCTGGAATATCTTGAGTTCTAAAGTATATCGTTCTATGGGTTTCCAGGGGTGACTTTGGTAGGTTGGGTCATGGTGATCACAATGACATGCTCATTCCTCATCCCATTAGAGCATTAGAAGGTCTAATGATACAACAAATTGCTTGTGGGGACAGTCATTGTTTGACAGTTACCATGGACAAGTTGGTGCTGAGGTTTGCAGTTAACCAGTCTTTTGTCTATTCTGACCTGTTCTTTTCATGTGCTGATTCTTTGACACATCTTCATTCCATTCCATCTTATATCATTTTCTTTTATTTTTGGGACACACTCTTGTTGAGTTGTATTTTTCTTACTCGTGCAACTGTTAAAAGTGTTTCCTACCCAAATTCTCCTTTTGTTTAGTTTGAACTCTTGGTATAGCAATATAGATATTCTTGGCTTTTTCTGGAAGGCTAAAATGCTGTTATATATATTTTTTCTTTGCAACATAATCCTTGATGTAGGTTCTAGTTACAAGACCTTTTGTTTCAGTAAAAGAAAAAAATGTTTTATTCTTGTTTTTTGGGTGACCTATTGCATTATATATGTCTCTTCTTTACATGACAGAGAACTTCTACTTATCTCCATTATTTTTTTCACATGTCCTACATTAGTAGGACTATATCAAATAATTTCTCAATGCTTAGTGTTTATTGCATGTTCTTTGGTGTTTCTTTAACATAACATATTGCTGTATTATTTTTCTGTCACAATTGAAGTTGGGGACATAATAAAAATGGTGAACTGGGACTTGGTACCACAGAGGACTCTCTTCTGCCACAAAAAGTTAAAAAGTTTGAGGTACCAATTCTACGATGAATAATACTTCATGGCCTGGCTATTTTCAGCACTCAAATAAGATGTATTTGGTACTCTTTATAAAATTGTTTTTAATAATACTCAATGAAGCTAGAAAGCATTGAACAGTTCTCATAATTGCTGCTGACAAAACCGTTCTACTAACTGATTAGTGCAAAAAAAAAAAAAAAAAAAAAAAAAACTAGAAGAAGTATCAGCCTTTCAAATATCATGACTATTTTTCAAATGAAAATTTAAGGTGCTTTCACCTTGGTGTGTAAGAAATTTCAGAAACCATGAGGTCAGTGGTATATAAGATTATGTTTTAGCTTTTAGTAGATGCCATGATAATTAACCAACCCATCATCTGATATTCATTAAAATAAAGCGTGACAAATAAATATCCTTCAATTTGAACACATTATGAGAAAGGGAAGCTAAAATCAATAAAACCAATAGCAGGAATTGCTCTCTTGTGAAGAAAGGGTTAACTTCTGGAGGCATGACATTGTATAAATTAATAGGACAATAAAGAAGTATATGCATCAAACAAGATTATTCCCTTGACTACTTGGACACACAGTAAACTTTTGTATTGTTGTAGGGAATACCTGTGAAAATGGTTGCTACTGGTGCTGAACATAGTGTAGCAGTCACTGAAGACGGAAATTTGTATGGATGGGGTTGGGGCCGTTATGGAAACTTGGGTTTGGGTGACAGAAATGATCGTTTGCTCCCTGAGAAAGTGACTATTGATGTAAATTCTTCTCAACTTGTACAATATGATTATGATTCTATAGTCTGGAGAAAATATATTATGAGAATTTATTATTAGTATTTCATTCCTGGAAGTTAAACTTGCTATTAAACTATAAGAACAAAAGTTAGATATAGATACTCAGGTATTTTATTTTTAGTGTTGTTCTCCACTTTCGAATCTGAGTTTCTTAATACGCTTGTTATTGACATGAAATGAAATTCTGATGTTGAGCATCTAAATTTTGTTCAAAACTTTGGTAGAAGACATCATTTGCTGGTGTTAACTTCTGACGTGATCATAACTGTAAATTTGACAGGGTTACAAAATAACCCTGGTTGCTTGTGGCTGGCGGCATACAATATGTGTTTCATCTTCTGGTGGAGTATACTCATATGGATGGGGCAAATATGGTCAGCTAGGACATGGAAATTTTGAGGATTATCTCGTACCTCGCAAGGTTGAAACCTTGAGTCATAAGTTCATTTTGCAGGTGCTCCTTTAATTTCATTATTGGTTTACATGTTTTGTCGTTTTATTGTTTATAAGCTTTCTACATATTCAACTTGTTTAAAGTAAAAAAGTTGGTGACAAAGCATTGAATCTTGTCCTACACCCTATGACATGCAAGAGAATGAGATGTGTTTGACATCTTTGTCTCCTATGTTTGTTTGGACTTGTCTCAGGTATCAGGTGGGTGGAGGCATAGTATGGCACTCACATCTAGTGGACAACTTTTGGGCTGGGGATGGAATAAGGTTGTCACTATTTTTTATTCTTCTCCTATTTTCATCAAACTTTTTTTACCATAATCATATCAACTCACATCATGAGATACACTTTAACAGAAACAGTGGATAGAAATTTATATGGTTGGTTAAATATATATCTCTCTTTATATTTTTTTCAAAAGAAGTCAAAAGTAAAACAATAATAAAATTATGTACTCATTTTGTGTACGGTGAAAGAAAACAAAACAATTTGAGGGGTGGTGAAGGTAGGATCTGATAGCATGATTCTCCTTGAATTGTATGTAGTTCGGACAGATTGGAGTTGGTAACAGTTTGGATTGTTGGTCTCCTGTGCAAGTGAACTTTCCCTGTGATCAGGTACTTGGAAGTGCAATACACTTCTTCATTTTTTGGAAAACTTTTGAGGGTGTGATAAAAATGATACTCTTTTTATAACTCTGCAAACTTTTATCTGGAATGGTAGAAAGTAGATCAGGTATCATGTGGGTGGAGACACACAATTGCTGTTACTGAACATGGAAATGTATATTCATGGGGAAGAGGAGCAAATGGACAACTTGGGAATGGAGAAACCAAAGACCGGTATATAAATTTAATCTTAATGCATAATGTAATGTTTAAAAATAATTAAATATTTTTTTATTAAATAATATATTTATGTGAAGTTTCATGCAAAATAATATTTCACCAAGCAGAAGAAATCTTTGGTAATGAGTGCATTTTCTTACAAGGCTTCAATATGTTTTCTTTTTGGGATTAGGAATGTTCCAACAATTATTGAGGCTTTCAGTGTTGATGCATGTTCTGGACAGTACATAGAAACCTCAAAACCTTGTCCATCATCAGGTGCATAGACTCTTAATTTAGGATCAATGTTTTTTTTTTCTTTTAAAATAATTAGCATATGATTTTATTTTTTTGCCTTAATTAGGGAAATCATCCTCTTCCATATCAGACAGATATGCAATTGTTCCAGATGAAAGTGTAAGTATATTGCTTAAAACTTTTGGTTGAATATAAACTCTTTCAAACACAAGTTGATGCAGTGACAGAATATGATTTGGCAGGCCTCGGGTTCAGGAAGGGGAGATGATGGATATGAAACCAGTGTCCCTGAAAGTGATGTTCCAATGTTAATGAGTTGAAGAGAATGATGTTTCAATTAGAAAGAGCAACCTGCATAAAGATTTGTGGAAAAGGAAGAATATGTGCATGAGAGGGAGTTATGTGAGTGTTCAGTAGGATTTAGTGCATTTTGTTATGATAAGTAAGAATGATGGTTGTTTTATATGACACTTGAGGTTGTTTAACATAAATTTTGATTATCTTGCAAGCAAGTGTTATATAAGAATCCAAAATAATATTTTGCTTAAATTTATGATTATGTTTAAATTAAAAATTATAAAACTGCTATTTTTTAAAGAGATTTCTTGTTGAAATTGTAGTTACTTAGTATTAATGTGACATAATCAGAAAATATATTTATGTTTTAATTTAGGGAACAATTAAGGTGAACTATTTAATTGAAGATACCTTAACAAAATACAAAATCATTTTTTTTTTCAAAAGCTTATGAAAGAAGAGTTTCCAATGTTAATTTTATTTTTCATACATTAACAGGTTAATAAAAATCAAGCCTTAAAAAATTGGAACATATTAAGTGATACGATAAGTAATACAATGGTAACAAAATTTAAAATAATGTATAAATATAGTCCTTTAGTGCATATAGTTAACTTTTTTTTTGTTTTATCTGTAATATTAAAAAACTACAATATATTTTGCATAAATGTAGTAACACAAAATGACTCCTTCACTAAAATTAACTGGTCCATAATAACTAATATGAGGGAACATTTTCAAATTTATTTTTCTGTTAGGAAAATTAAATAGATCTTTTTAATGTTACAGGATTAATAATAATAATAATAATAATAATAAAAAATAATAATAATAATAACACATTATTTCTCTTTTGCTTTTGCTGAGAAAAAAAAATTAAAGGTTTCGGGTTAATGTTTTTATTTATTAATTCCCATTTTTTTTAATGATAATAGTAGTTGGTATGAATATTTTTTTATAGTAGTGTTATGATTTTATTTATTATCATATTAGTCTTTACAAAGAAAACTCGTTGTAACTATATATTTTTATCAAAGGATTTGAATTTGAATTTAAGAAGAAATAAATTTTGGTAGTGGAAATTAAAAATCAATAATATTTTTTAAATTTGATTCACATAATAAATCTAATTTATAATAAATCTAATTTATCCACGGTGAAACTCTTCCTAACTTAGATTTTTATTTATCCATAAGTAAAAGGTATAATCATAACAATAAATTTCATATTTGTACGTGTCCATATGAATTAAGTTAAGACAAAAAAAAATGTATAAGGTATGTAATGTGGAGGTTGTTGACACGTCTCTGAACGTCTTTGCTTATGCGGCCAAACATCTCTATGTTTTTGTTTCATTATGATTTTGATTTTGAGAGCAATAGATTTCAGAAACCAATCTTCCATTAGACTTCATTTCCTATTAGGGATGCCTCTCTATCTGTAATTTTTAATAAATAAAGAAAAAAAAATTCAGCAATTAATTCTCTATTATTCAAAATAAGAAGATAAAATAACTAGCTAACATTGTGCATCAAAATGAGATAAATGACAACTTTTTTTTCTAACAACTTCACAATTAAAGATTTTATTCATGATTAAGACAGCTTTTTCCACTCATTATCATTAAAAGAAATAATTAGACCAATTTATAGGTCTCTCTTCACATACCATAAACTACTTTTTACATACCTGTTCATTTTATACAATAATTTCTTAAATACATATTCCATAAACTTCTCAGGATTGAGTGTATTATCACCATAAAAAAATAATTTGTCTTCTTTAAAGTATTAATAGCTTGAGAAGTGAATCCAGTATTAATATAAAATTATGGTTTTTATTTAAAAAATATAAAATAATAGTATTGAGAAAAATTAAATTTTGCAAATCAAATATGTGAATAGTTAGAACAACATTACTAGGTGAAACAAAATTTAAATATTTTAAACCATATCTTAATTTTGGTTTTATAAATAAAAACATTTAATTAGAGGAGAAATTTGATGAACAAAAATGAACCAAATTGTTGAAGAATTGAAGGAAGTCAATAAATAAAAAAATATAGTTAGAAGAAGAAAAGGAAGTATTTATATTTAAAATGTGTCCCTACTTCACCAATTGAGGCTTGAATAGGGCAAAATAAGGATGCAAAAGTAGAAGAAGTGAATAAAGAAAAAGGAAAAGGAGGAGGTTAAGAAAAATGGAGAAAAAGAATAAGATGGCAATTGATGGGTTAATAGTTAAACATGATTGTCTTACATGATTGATTCAACAGAGAAAGAAAAGAAAAGAAAAGAAAGGGAGAAAGGAGTTTAAACAAGGTGGATCCGTTTTGCCAAATGCTCCAATTTCACAAAGGGAGGGAGGAATCAAAGGCGTGACCTTCATTTCCCTCTGTGCTCCCTGCATCGCATCCTTCCGCTGCACCCGCACGCACCAGATCGCTGCTCCTTCCCCTTTCTCCAATCCCAACAACCATGAACGATTTCGATGGCCTCTTCACCTCCGAGTTCGGCCTCAAACCCCAGGGCAAATCCGCGCCAATGGCTCCTCCCTCCAAGGGATCTTCTAACCCTGCGTCTCTCAACTTCGATTTCGGATCGCGATCCGCCGCCTTCGACGATCTCCTCGCCGGAGCCGGATCCGACACTCGCCGCGCCGATTCCCCCTTCGATTTGGATTCCATGTACGGCGGACCTCCCGCCCGGTCGTCCAGCTCGCCACCGCCCGTCTATGACAAGCCTGTCTATGACGACGACATTTTTGACGGCGTGCCGGGGATGAGGACCACTTCTAAGGTTAAATTCGACGATGTTTTTGCCACTACAGAGAGTGGTGGTGGCTCTGCGGGCTCGGCTGCCGCCTTTGACGATCTTTTGGGCGGGTTTGGGAGGGAACCCAAGAGTTCCGGTGGGAGGAGATCGGAGAAGGATGCTAAAGGTGCTTCCGATTTCGATGATTTGCTTGCTGGATTTGGACACAGTAGGACACCGTCCAGTGGAAGGTATATGTAAATGTGTGTCTGTGTGTTGGTAACTAGGGTTCTTTTGCTATTGGCAGTGCTCAGTGTGGTATTCATGGTTTTGAACTTTTACTTAATGCGCAAGGAAGTGTGCTTTTATTGCTCTTTACCATGTGCAGTTGTCAGAGAGCTGGAATTAGTGTTCTATTGGAAAAGTTATTCGGGTTTCTAATCTGGGAACATCGGTGAGAAATGTGAAAATGATTGTGTTGAACTGAAAAAAAATTCCGCAGGCTAGTATGGGTTGGAAACTATAAAGCTTTAAGGTCCATCTAATACGTAGGAACTCTGTAATCAGATATAGGTTTGAATTTTGGATGTCTTATCTTACATTTTGTTTAGAAGATAATATAGTTTATTATAAATATTAATTAGAGACTATTTCATCAAAGAATGGGATGATTCTAGAGCTGTAAATAGTTTAATAACTGGGTTTAAATTTGCATTGAAAAAACAAATAATTGGCAATAAGCTTTCTGAAATTTGAACAGTCTGGGTCTGCATAAGATCATGTAGTGACTAAATTTCTCCTTGGAGATCTTCATAGCGTTGTTCTTAGTCCTATAGAATATACAAGTTCATTTCCACTGTATGGTGAACATGCTGGGAAGTATTATCTATCCACAGAATATTGTTGAAATTAAACAAAGAATCAGTCCCCCTTTATCCTCTAAAGTCATCAATGGTTTGTTGTTTGAATTTTGAACTTTTTGGTCCTTCTCAAAATTTAGTTCTTTGGAACTTGAAGGGAGCTATTCCCGCATTAGATCTATTCTCTACAGAACTGACTTGAAGATGGAGGTGGTGGTGCTGTTTTAGTTAGGGGGTAGGGTGCCTTTTGCTCTCTCTACTGTCTTCCTCTAAGTATTTCATGTTTTGATTTATTGCAAACTGTTCTTGGAAATGAAGATTCCTTTCATGTCGTAAGCACAATCTTAATTTATTTGTTGTTAATGTGATATCAGTCTATTAGGTAATCTGTCTGATTGACTTTTAAGCATTCATGTACAATTTGAAGGAAAAGATTAGTAACTTTTGTTGTACTTTTCTTTAGTTTTGCGACTGAACAAACTTAAGGGATTATTTATTTATTTGTGTATTGGCAGGATGAAACTCTCAAACTGGGTCAACCTAAGTTACACATGCACTTTGTAATATGAGAGTTTGAGAAATTATCAAATCTTAAACCCAAATTGCTTTAGAGTTTGAGAATTTCATGCATCCTGTGAAGTTTAAGTTTAGCATTTTGTTTGTAGATCAAGGGTTATCCTTCCATTAGGAATAACTTCTGGAGTTCCAGTTGATATTTGTTGTTCATTTTTGTTCCTACAAAGTGGGCTTTTCATTTTATCTGGTTGCTGATGTGTAGCAGTTCTACCATGATGAAAGAAAATTAAGTTACTCTTGTCCTGAGGATGCTTTGTCTACCAGGAGCTAGGAGTTGAAAATCTTAAAAATTTTGTTGTTGCTAAGCATCTCATCTGGTTAGACAGAATTGAAAGGAAGAGGATGTGAGCAAGGTAGTTAATATAGTATGTTTGGTATACAATATCAGACATGAGGTTGGTGATACAAATCGTTTTTGTGCCTGAATCGTAGCGGGAATCACATGAATCGGTCTAGAATTGTAAGAATTGATGTTGAATTGCATGATTCTTGCAATGCAGGTTACAAACCCTTGTTTTCCAAGGACTTTTCGGGTCGTAGCTGGCAGTTGTGGGTATATAAAATACCAGAAATGCAAAAATGACTGCCAGAGCTGGCAAAACATGCTGCACTCATAGTAGTTAATTGCACACAATAGTGGCACTAATGCAAATCATTGCCTTGCGGCATCCTGCCCACTCCAAGGGTCATCGCTTCGCACCTGGCCAAGCCTTCTTGTGGCCAAAATTGTGGAAATCATGCCTTATTGTAAATCTACAGCCTGTGTTGATTGTTCCGCCCTCATGGTTGTGCTTGTTGCTAGTGGGCCAGAGAAGCACGATGCATTTACAACCCTAAATCTAAATGAAATCATAATGTTTTTTTTTCCCTTTTGTTTTGTCTATTAGTTCCATGACAAAGACAAATCTTGTTTGGATTTGGACAGTTAGTTTAAGCATTGCTGTTTGGAGGGTTAGTTTTAATGATTGGACCCTTATTCATATTCAAGTTTTTTTTATTTTAATCAAATTTGAATAGATGTTTTAGAAATTAAAATAAAACGTTCTTAGTTATCGATAGTGAATTTGTGCCTTTGTATGGTTTTTATGTATACATATATAAATGTTATCGTGAATCTTACAATTTGGTTTGCAATTCAGAAAATGTGCATTAATTCATGATTTGCATCTTGATTCAAGTACCATGAATGTGAATAGTGGAAGGAAAAATCCAATTCCAGTACAATTATTACTATTTAATACTACTATAACTGACAAAAGCTTTTAGCCACTGTTATAATTATATGGATTTGATGTGGTAGACCCATATGGATTTGACAAAACCAATTTTACGATGACACCTTGGTCCCTGTGAAATTGGATAGACATTTGTGCATATTCTTTTATTCGATTATTTTTTATGGACAAACTGCATATCAACTAAATGATTTCTGTTGTTCTTTTCATCCTTTTCTATTTGTTAGGTTCAACTACTTGCTCATTATTGTTCCTTTTCCTTGTAGCTGTCCAGACTAACTATTATTTTATATGCTGGTTCATGCATCATATTGTTTTGTTGAAGATAAATTTGTATTTGTTTTAATTTCTGTCTGTAGTTTTCGCATAAAATACCCCGTGTGATGAATTAGTGTTGTTAAATAGCTGCTATAGTGGCACTATTGCATTGTGGAATTTCTTGGATCTGCAATTGTAACTCTGTCCCTTGGCATGCCTGTTGTTACTTCAACGCCCTTCCCACATCTTTATCATCTTTGATGAGTCTCCATCCAATTGAACTGAGTTATATATTATGTTAACTTATGCATTTTACTTTTATTTGCATACAGCTTAATTTTTCATATATATATAATTGTTGTGCAACTTCTGCTTTTTGCCCACAGTTTTATCTTCTGTATGGTGTTTCTAATTATTGACTTTTGGCCTTTTCTGCAACCTGCAATTGATAACACTGCTATGAAAATACACTATGATTGAAATTTTGAATTGGAAAGGACACAAGGTGTATGCAGCTAGGAACTAAATCTTGTCATGTCTTTCTGTCTTGTATTTTATTTTATCAATGATAAATGTGTTTTTAAAAGTGGTAGTGAATATGAATGTGAGTAACATGGATAAACCAAGTAAAATGAATGAGAATAAATGTCATCAAATGTCAAAGATACGTTTATAATCTCTTTTGAGGAGAGTGTTAAAAGTTATTTGTTCAGTTCTGAAATAAGTCTATATGAAATTCTAAAATGTGGTCTATAAAGGTTGTGTTTTATAATTTCTGTGAATCCCCAATTAAATGAATTAGTGTCATAATCTTATCTGTACTTATTTTTTGTTAGTGGAATGAACAGCTTGTGCTTGTCTATACTTATCTTTGATGTCTGAGTCATTGATATTGTTTATTTGGTCAATGGTTGATGTATCATAATCTTTTCTATATATTATTATTATCATTAACAGGCACACTCCTGATACCAGTTTCTCCTCAGAACCTACTGCTAGCGCATCTAAAACAACCTCCACCATGGCAGAGGACCCTTTCAAAGTATTTGAATCAGCTTCAGCCCCAGGGGATTCATCCAGAGGCCACTTTGTGGACCCATTGGAAGAAATTAGTAAATTTAGTAGTTCTGGAAGCACAAAAAATGATAGTTCTTCAACTTCAAATGGCAAAGTGTATGAAGATATTGATCCCTTTGATGGTCTTGGAAAATCTGTACCGGCTTTCTCATCAGAGAGAAGTAGCAAGAAGGGTAGCAGTTCCCCAAGGTTGAATACAAACTCAAGTTGGAACGGAGATAAAGAACCATTCGACAAGATATCTGGCAGGAGTCCTGAAAGAGACACAAAAAGCAAGACTCCTGCGGAAAATGACAGGGAATTTCCACAGGCCCCATTTCATATGCCTACCTATTCATCTGATTCTGATAAACCAGTTGGCAAAAGGTCTACTTCCCCTCCATATAATAATGTTGATTTTAGACAAGCCAATATTCAGGCAGATATGTCTCCGAAATATGAAGATAAATTGGAACCAAGTGAAGATATATGGCTGACGGTATCAGAGATTCCTCTTTTTACACAACCAACTACTGCTCCACCACCTTCAAGACCTCCTCCTCCACGGCCAGTGCATATTCCCAAGTCAGGATCAACTTCATCAGTATCTGCCAATGCTAGAAAGAAGGATAATGATTTTTCTTCTTTTCCTAGTTCCACACGATTCTCTCAGGGTCCTAAGTCTGCTCCAGCAGCTGGAAGGGTACCCACTTCACCTCAGTTTGATGAACTTGATGATTTTGCCATGGGCAGAAGTCGTGGTAATGATAATGAGGGTGGAAATGGTCTTCCTGATGAAGAATTAGAGATGAACTCTGCTGCTGCAGCTATGAAGGAGGCAATGGATAGAGCAGAAGCTAAGTTTAAGCATGCAAAGGAAGTTAGGGAGAGAGAGTATTCAAAGGCTGCTAGAAGCAAAGAAGCTGTGCAAATGGAAATAGATGAGAGAACTGTGCACGAGGAGAGAGAAAAACAGGAAAGGTTAGACCGTGAACGGCAGCAAAAGGAGAGGGAGGAAAAGGAGCAAAGAAGAGTTATTAAAGAAAGAGAGGAGAAAGAAAGAGAACAACAACGATTGGAGAGGGAAAAGGCAAGACAAGCTGTAGAACGAGCTACTAGAGAAGCACGAGAAAGAGCAGCTGCTGAAGCTCGCCAAAGAGCTGAGAGGGCTGCTGTTGAGAAAGCTAATGCTGAAGCTCGAGGACGTGCTGAAAGGGCTGCAGTGCAAAGGGCACAAGCAGAAGCTCGAGAAAGGGCTGCTGCATGGGCAAAAGAAAAAGCCGAAAAGGCTGCTGCTGAAGCAAAGGAGAGGGAAGCACAGGAAAGAGCTACAGCTGCAAGAGCAGAAGCGGAAGCACGAGTTAAAGCAGAACGTGCAAGTGTAGAAAGGGCTGCTGCTGAGGCACGTGAAAGGGCTGCTGCTGAGGCACGGGAAAGGGCTGCAGCTGCTGCAAGGATGAGCCAACAAAAGAATGATAATGATCTTGAATCCTTCTTTGGCATGGGTCGAGCTAGCAGTGCTCCAAGGCCTCCCAGGGCTAACTCTTCAGTGAGGACCCTCTCTTTAATCTATTATTCCATACTAGCATATAATGGCCAAAACTTGGCTTTTGTGTATTCCCATCTTGCAAAATTTACTGTTAAAAAAGCAAGAAGTTATAGTTAGTGGGTAGTTAGTTATTTATTTCACTCTTTCCTTTTTAATTCTAAACAAATATCATTTTTTAAAATGAAAAGTGGTTTGTTATGCAGTCTTTTATAAATTTTAAACTATTTTAAAACTAAATTAAAAAGGCAAGCATGACATGCATGTTAAGACTAGATTGATTTTATTTGAAAGTTTATTGCTAATTTTCTGAACCTGGGTTTTTTCAGGACTCTGTATTTGAATCCCAATTTCAGTCAGATGCAACAAGGAAATCTACTAGTGCATCTACAAGTATGAAAAAAGCATCATCATCCACTAATATTGTTGATGATCTTTCCTCAATTTTTGGAGGTAGGTCAGCATTTTCAATATATTTATTTCAGTAGTGGTTTGCACGTTTGTTTCATTGCTTACTTGTTTGTTTTCTTTTTTCTTTTCCCTTTTATGGTTTGAAGCTGCTCCATCATCTGGAGAGTTCCAGGAAGTTGAAGGGGAAAGTGAAGACAGGCGACGAGCCAGGTTGGAGCGCCACCAGAGGACTCAGGAGCGTGCTGTATGTATTATTGCATTTCTGTATTTGTCTACTTAATTTGATTACTTCGTTTTCTTTTCGAACCAACTTGAAATTAGATTTATGTGAAGTCTTGAGTGTATCTCTCTGTACAAAATTGTTTGAACTTGTTTTGTTTATACTTTCTCCATTTTATTCTAGGCAAAAGCATTGGCTGAGAAGAATCAGAGGGACATGCAAACTCAAAGAGAACAAGCTGAGAGAAATGTAAGTTGTCTTTTTTATTCTTTTGATTTTGTTCGTGAATGGGTTTCTTTGTATTCTTGCAAAAGCTGCATCTACAGATTCTATTCATCCCCCTTCACCCTTGTTCTGGCCAAAAATCTGTTTTGTGAAAACTGCTAATAAAAGCTTACATTTCTCTAATATCCTTTAATTTTGTTGTCTAATTTCTGTACTCTGATTTCAGAGGCTTGGCGAAACACTGGATTTTGAGATTAAGCGCTGGGCTGCAGGAAAAGAGGGGAATTTACGAGCTTTGCTATCCACCTTACAATATGTATGCACATCTAGTGCACACACTTTGGATAGTATCTCTGATTTTTCTGTCCATATTCATGTGGTGCTTGGAAATATGCATTAAATTACATCATGACGTCTTCTCTTCGAATTATTAGGTTCAAATTTTATGTATTGCGTAGTAGGATTTGTGCTTTGGCATATATTTTCTCCGATCATCAATCTATGACCCTAGGGCTAGATGTGAATTGGAGTACTGATTCTAGCACTGTAGTACTACTGCTTGATGGGTTTGAATTTCTATTCATTGGGTTCAACCACAATACATACAATAGATAAATAGTAGCAATTTTTGATCAGATATTTGCTAGAAGACATGTCCTAGGAAACAAGTTTGGTTTTGAAAAGATTGTTAGGATGTACTCATTGTTCAATTGCAAACAATCCAGATTCCCGAGGAAAGGAGAGTGAAAGGGACTTGTTTTCATTATTATTTATACACACCAAACAGTCCATGCATTTGAATTTTGAAGCAGTCCTTTAATATTTTTGGTGTTATTGTTTTTGTTATGGGGTCTGTATCAATTATATTAACTTTGGCCTTCATGAATGATGATCAGGTACTGTGGCCTGAATGTGGTTGGCAGCCAGTTTCTTTGACTGATTTGATTACAGCTGCGGCCGTTAAGAAGGCCTACAGGAAAGCTACGTTGTGTATCCATCCTGATAAGGTGCAGCAGAAGGGTGCCAATCTACAGCAGAAATATGTTGCAGAGAAGGTGTTTGATCTACTCAAGGTATTTTGATCATTTTATGTAACATATATATGCTTTTTTTTTATCAACGCTTTATGAATAATATGTTTACTGTAGCCAGTGGTAATCAGTGAGTTTCTGAATGTGTATTACACTACCCTTATTCTATGAAGCTTTTAGAAGTGATTATGTGTAGCAATTTTTGGTCAAAATTCTTCCTATGCCAAGACAGTATTTTTGCCTATGTCGGGGGATGGCTTTAACCGACAGTGTATGTTAATAAGATCAACCAAGTCAGTTGATCTTGGGTTATTAGCAGTTATCATTTTCTTGGAAACGCGTACAAGCTTTCCTGCATCATTCTTTCATTTTCTTTTGTATTGGAGTTGTGTGACACATGACTGCTAGCAGACCAAATGATATATATATAATTTTAATTAAATGAGCTACAGTTAACTCTCTCTGAGAGCTTTGTATTTTAGTGCACAACGTATAATATCACATTTTTATTTGCTTTATATGGTCTTCTGCATCAACAACATAACAGTTTATCGAGGATTTAAGATTTTGGTAAAGCTGTTTAAACTGTTTTTTTTTTATCAGCTGTGCAAACTGTACTCCATTATGTTTGTGCACTAAACCAGCAAAAGCTTACAGCTATGATTTATAAAGTGTCTGTTTGGCAAACTAGCTGAATAGCTAACTTGTAATTGATAAGCTAGTTGTTAGTCGATTATGAGTTGATTAGGTAGCTTATTAACTTGAAGTGTGTGGTAAATTATCTGATAAGCTAGTTGGTAAATGTAAAATGCCATAAAAGTACATAACTACATATGTTTTTGTCTATAAATACAATTTGTGTTTTCTAGACAAAGATATATTATTATGTAATTGTTTTCTATTTCTCCATTTTAACTATTGTTACATTGAGTTTCTTTTTACAATTTTTATTGTGTGTAATTTTCACTTAATTTCATGTAATGAAACATTACTTCAAGTTGTAATGTTAAATCCTTTTTAATTTAAACCATATAAACAATTAGAAAGTAACACAACAAACACTAAAAAGTAATGCAATTATTAATATAGATACTGGAGTACCACCTTGCATAATTTTCAAGCTACTGCCTGCTGGTCCAATATACAAAGTGTTGCATTAGATTTTTGCCCCTAGATAGCTTTGAAGAGGCTGGAGAACTAGTTGATATTGGTTATGGTCCTGTGTCTGGTTGAATTTATCAAGCAGGGTTGTGTTATAGTTAAAAGGAAAACGTGTTGTGTGTACTTTAGTTTGGTGGTGTTGCCAATGTATACATAATTAGTTCATTACGCCAAAATTTTAGGTAGCTGCATTTAGTGGTCAGTAGTTTGCTGTTTCATCGTAAATAATCCCCCCCTCCTTTTCTTTTATATAAATATGTGACATGTACGGGGATTTGTGTCAAAACTCGTTTATATTTTGGCCGAGTCCAGAATAATAGCCTTCATTTTTACTGAATCTTTAATCATTTATTACAGGAAGCCTGGAATAAATTCAATTCTGAGGAGCTTTTCTAGTCTTTTGATGAATTCATCCAATTGAAGGTAATTGTTCAACGATTCTGTTCAGAGAGGACCAAGGCCCTGTTTCATCTACCTCCCTCCCTAATAGCATATTTGTTTTGATTGAAGTTATGAGCGTCGATGGTTAAATACTGATTGCTTGTCTGGCGTCTCAGGTCTTCTTGGGTCTAATTGATGTCCTTCCAGGGGGTCGTTGGGTTTCTTCAAATGTTTATTAATGTAGCATGTTTTGTTGATGTAAAATATTTTTTTGTGCTATCAATTTCATTATTCATTATCCCTGCCTAATGAGGGCTCATGAGTGATCCTTTTTTTCCGGGTTCAAGGGAGGATCCACCCCGAAGTGGGTCCTAGGAAGCCCTCCTTTTATACTTGTGGTATATATAGTACGATGTCTTGAATACATATACCATGGATTGACACCAAAAGCTGCGATTATTACACGGATCTTCGCACAAGCTTCTGCATTTTATACATTTGAATTTGTTTGTCATCAGCTGTGTTCGGTTGAGCTTGTTCAACATTTTTGTTTGCTGGGACAGCAAAGTCTTTAGTCCACTGATGAAAAACTTCTGTACGTTTTCATTTTCTCTGGAAATTTCTGTATATTCAACTTTGTTTCTGTGTACATATTGCGGGTGGTGTAAATAAGGCATGTCGAATTAAGCTCTTGAAAATTTCGACTTAGTTTGTATGAACATGTCTTCAAGTTTGATTCATTTAGTTAAAATAATTAAATTAGGGGTTAGTAAGGCCTTCTACATGGTTTGTATAATGATGTTGTTAAATATTGACTGAGTAGTTAAAAGAAGTCAAATATAAAGCCGAGTCAGATTTCGTTGAGAAGAAATTGGGGTTTGGTTATTATTTTTCATGCCAAATTTTTTCTTTGAAATGTTCTTGAGTTTATTTAGTATTTAATGAATATCTCGATACAAAAAGAGTAAATAAAAATAGCAAGTGAAAAAAAAAACATTAAAATTGCATTCATTTTTTAAACGCAGACTCGGGTAACCTGTTTCAATTAAAAATTGAAAATGGCTTGGGATGCTAAACCTCAAAAAACAAGAACAATATTGAGGAAGGTAGGTACTCCTTGTTTTGGACACATTATTCAGGAAACTCCTGACTTTGATTTTTCAAAACAAGACGAGGCTTAGAGTAATCCAATTGATCTAATAGATAATGTCGAGAAACATTGCTAGCCTGCCCACTCAAGTTTCTTACATCCACAAGGAGGCGGCAGATTAAGATTAATAGTTTGTGTGGAATGGTTTATATTTCTTAAGGTCAAGCAAGATACCAGCCACTGAGCCAACAGCAGCAACAACTGAAACCATAAGGCAGGCCACTGTAAATATTTTGAGGCTAATCCATCTGTTACTCCATTTTGGGATCTTCTTCTGTGAAATATACATCTCCACGGGAAAGTACACTGTTAGGGGCCAAAATCCCAATGCCCCAATCACTCCCACGACGTCATTGAAGAATGGAAGCAACATGGATATGAGAGTTATGAGAAGAACAAACAACGTCCTCCAAACTAATCTAAGCACTTTTAGTTTGTAAGGAGGGAAACCAGGAATTGGAATCTTTAACTCCCTTTCCATGTTGGGGCATCTTTGTGTCACCCGTTTCTCCACAAAGGCAAAGATGGGTTGGGAAAACACTTGGTATGCTCCCAGAAGGTGAATTACTATGGCAGCATTTGCAATGTCTACGAGCCAATATGGGTTATAGAAACCAAAACCAGTCAGCAGATTCCCAGGTGCGGCATCTCCAAAAGCAGCATACCCCATGCAGCCACACAGCATGTAAAATGTTGTGGTCACTACAACACTTATTAACGAGGCCTTCTTCATGGTTTTTGATTCAGAAGGTGGAGATTTTATGGTGTCCTACAGTCACCAAAGTCTAGCTCACTAAATGATAAGCATTCTTTTATAAAGTTTTAATTTCTATAGAAGAAAACTATAAATTTTATTTTCTCCATTGCATATAAGTTTTTAGTACCTAATGAGAACATCAAAGAATTTCTTTTAAGGTATAAAAACTATTACCAAAACTTTCCTAAAGTGATAAACTGTCACAAAAAATTTAGAGATTAAAACTTCAAAAGTTATATTTTGACACTCTATTCAATTAACACTCACTTCAACAATTTTATTTTAATAATAAAATAATCTATTAAAAATTTTATTTAAAAAATAAAAATATAATAAAATATTAATCTAATTATTTGTGAAATGATTTTTTTTTATTACATAAGTGGTTAAAATATCAATGATCTCAAGACTTTTTAGCCTTTCAAACTAAAACTAAAGTAAGAACAACTATCTATATGTTGAGTAAATGGAATAATTTAAAATTTTAAAATCAACTAATTCTTAGCTTTTGAAACCTGAATTTCTACGAGAACCACAGCATATGAATAGGCAAAGGCTATGTCACCGAGAGCTTGGGAAGTCCTCCACATTTTCTGGGACTGTGGCACAGCTCCAATGCTGATTCCAGTGAGGCTACCTTTGAAGGTACCCGTTTCTGTTCATTAACCATTCAAAATTTATGCCTATGTGATGTTACGTTACCACAAAGATATAGTATATAGGAGAGAACATTATCAATATCACCTGCAACTTTGGCAATAACAAGACACAGACCAATTATGGAATAGGTGAAAGACATTATCGTAGCAACTGTCGAGAGCCACCATATTTGGTCAAAATCGGGAATTTGAGAAAGGAAAATCTGGGTTGTACCAAAAATTATCATGTAAAGGTTGCTTGACATGTGACATGGGTTTTTGCCCCCAGATTGATGGAAACAGTTAGACCTTCCAATGGCCCTGTTTATCAAAATCAATGAAACTCAATGACCATCAAACTTCATAATAATACCATCTTTCTCATGCATGTCACAATTGTGAAAATATGGGAACTTAATAGTTTTATGTAACAAAGTTTGATCAAAATCAGAATAAAAAGGTGGAGAAACTGATGAGACAAACTAACTTATATGCTTGTAGAGTACATTAATATCATTCAATTACAAAGTGTAAATCTGAGCTTACATCATGCTTATAGAAGCTGCAATTGTGTATCCTATTACAAGTCCCAGTAGAGTCAGGTACTGAAATATCCCACAAAACGTAACATTGGCTCCTCCTGCAAAATACATTATATTGTTTTTTATCACTTACATATTCTACATGTATTACTTGGAGTCACATCTAGACATGGTCATTCAATTTTTTTCAAACTTTTTACAAGCACTGAAGAATAATATATAGATTCTTCACAAATAATGGTTAGTTGTACAATACTCTCCACATAACTAAGCTAAAGAATCAATTGAATTTTTTTATTGCTTAATTTGGGTTTAATTTCTGTAACATTAAAATTATTTATCCATCCATGCAGCATATAATTTCCGAAGAGTATCATAGGCATTAATTGAGCTTGACTTTGTCAAACTAGTTAAAAATTCAAATTCTTTAATATTATACCAGACATGGTCGGTGACAAGTATTGACATATAGCTAGATGCCCTAGTGCAACAAACAAACAAATCATGAATGTAACATGCTCCTGGTTCTCACCTGCTGAAGCATATATCAATGTCTAAAAAGTATTGATGTGAAATTATTTACGGTGATATACTGTTAACGAGTAGATTTATTATAGTACGGACAGAATACACAGTTGGCGAATAAACATTAAATCCTATTTTCTAGGAAAAGTTCCTTTTTGTTTTTTGTAGTAGAAGCAAAACCATGTGCATGATGAGTTATACTAAATTCGCCAACCCTAGAAAATTCCTCTAAAGAGGAACATAACAGTGCATATTATATTATATTAAACTGTGGATGAATATATCTAGCCAGTTGCACGTAGAGAAGACATGTGAATATATATTATGGTCAAGATGTGCATGCATGGATCCATGTTGTGAAAAGATTATTTGAAAGCAATGATTAATGAAGTGTTACCAAGAATGGAGCGAACTGCGTCCATGTAAGTGTAGTTTCTGATGAGAGAATTGGGGTGTCCAGCACGATAACATTGAAGCAGCAATGATGAAGTATAGAAGGTAACCAAAGAGAACAAGAGCATGACAGCAGGACCAGCAATCCACCCTAGCTGGGCTATGCTCCAAGCCAATGACAGCACCCCAGATCCTATCACAGCAGCTATTATGTGCGAGCTTGCAGTCCAAACCGTCCCTGTCTCATCACATTTTTTTATCGCATATTAATGTGCTTTTCTGCTAAAGAGTAAAGGGTAATGTCTTCTCTTTTTTTTCTTTAATGTTGAAGGTTTTCTGAGACATGCATGTGTGCATCAAAATGACATAAAATTATATATAATCATCGTCACATTAGGTTTACACATCTTGTCTAAGACTAGCTTATTAAGTATTCTTTAACCACTTTCAAAGTTTAGGGTTTAGGGACATATATAATTCCATGACCAATTCATCATACTAAGCTTTTATAAGATAGAAACTATTAAAATATAATTTTTCTAAAATATAAAAATGTACACAAACAATCATTGTGTATATGCTTGTATTCAAATAATGGAACTGATATATTGCAAAGTTAAGTTGTCTACAGTGTAAAAGTATTTTATTTTCATTCAATTCGAAATCAACTTTAAGTGTAATTTTTAAAGTGATTATCATGCATAAAAATATACAATTATTATATATTTGCATATACTGCATAGTTCATATAAAATAAAGTTGTGTATAATTGTTTAATATTGTAAATAAAAGTGAAAGCAGCTAAGAAGAATTTCGTACCAGTTCGTTTGAGACGACCATCATCATCATAGTATTTGGAGTTACTCTGTGAATGCGTAGACACATCATCTTGGTTGTCAAAAACTTGAAGATTGGTTGTGGCTGCATTTTCAGGCATCTCAATTTGATGAAATAAACAGATACCAAAGCAGAGGAAATATTTATGGAAACTTTTGATGGTAATAGCAATAAGCTTTGTTTTTTCTGCTAAAAACACCCTTTATGCAAGACAACACATGAAGAAGATGTGTTGGTGTGTATGGGGAGAAATGAGGTATTTATAGGGAACTCTGATTTTGAGGAATCAGATAAAGGTGGAGAAAAAATGGAAATGAAACTTTGGAAAGATGAATGGGATTAAGTTGCCAAGAAAGATTAAATAAAGAAACTTATGTTCTACTTTTTCATGAATGCTGTAGCTCAAAACTTAAGTTTACAAATTATTGTTTGAGAATAATTAGTGGGAAAATTGGTAACAATGTTTAAAATTGAGTTACTATGCGCATTGTTATGTGTTTTAAAAAAGGGCTTTGATTAATTGTTTTTGTTTTGGCATTTGAATGTATATGAGAATCTAAAAATGTGGTACACATGGCACATATTCTGGTTGCCAAGCATTTCATCAAGCATATAAAAGAACAATTGGAGACACTCAGAATTCGGCTTCTGTCAATAATGAATTTCACAAATCAAGAACATTGCACAAAAGCATACCCAGAATGGTAACCACGTGCATTTCTATATATATATATATATATATATATATATATATAAACTTTAGTTAAAGCATCCAAATAATCATGACAGACATTCTTTCAAGTGGAATGGGATGGCAAATTCATTCCGAAAACATGTGAACAAATCTGGCAATCGATGCAGTTTTCAATTATTTTAGAAAAGGTGACAGAATGAGAACATGTCTCTAGTATTATAGAAAAAAAAATAGCAATGACATTTAATATATATTTTGTGGCAGTTAACATAAGTTTATTACAAATATGTAACTTCTCTATAAATACTTTTTTAAAAGAGAGATAAACATAAAAAAAATGAATTTCTTCATTAATTAATTACTTTATACGTAAATTAAAAATTAGATTTTGAAGAACTTAACTGAAAATAATTTTTACAAACGATTAGTTTATAAAAAAATTGATTTCAGTTTAAAATATGTGTAACCTATATATTGCAAAAGATATTTCAAAATTCGAACTGGTATCTAAGAATATGATAAAAATTAACTTCATATTATTGACTCAACTTTACTTGTGTTATCATTTCATCTTATGCATATTGCATAGGAATCTAATTCCACTTCCAACATTTGTATCTTCCCTGTTATTCATGATGGCAAAATCCAGGAATAAAACACCACATCTATCTTATTCTTTTTTTTTTTTTTCTTTTTTTT
>Ga0209489_103531_pt1 | contig 30264 bp, 26 predicted proteins | sample SiratrowhiteBW_FD_187527 | JGI IMG/M metagenome (GOLD analysis project Ga0209489, IMG submission 187527) | Root nodule microbial communities of legume samples collected from California, USA - Siratro white BW (SPAdes) (version 2) | ecosystem: Host-associated > Plants > Roots > Nodule | place...
TAAATATTATGTTTTATATTTATGTAAGGGTAGTTTAGTCCTTTTATTATTTCTCTTTGTTGTATATATTTACATTGTATTGCTCTTGCTCATTAATGGAACCCTAATCCTCTTCTTCTCATTTTTCTTCTCTTCTTCTCTTCTTGAATGCTAATATTCACAGTTTTCACGTAATCAAATCTCTCCGAAATAGATAAATATCGTAACAGGGAAAAAAAAAAAGGGCAAAACTGCATCCATCTTCGAAATGTATTTGAAAGGCTCTTCACATAGCTTAGCTCATAATATTGTGTCGTCACATTTTCTTAACAAGTGCAAACTTGTATTATTGAAGTGGTATGAAAGAGACGGATCTCCCCCTCAAATGTCTTTTCTACTAACTGCATCAAACATTTGATAGAAGAAACAAAAGAAGATACAAGCTAAAGTCTTGTGTACAATGAGAAAAAGGCTTGTTGTTAAATATTATATATTTTCTCTCAGTTTAATAATAATATATATAGAGATTAAGAAAGAAGAGTATTACTTTCTAATTAATATATAATGAACTTCTGGTTATATGAAAAAATATTATAATAAGATTTGCACATCTCTATGACAGTTATTGGGACAATTGCAATGGATGATTATTTGGAAGCTGGCACCATGGTTTTCCTCTTCTCAATTGCAGAATGGTTAGAATCATGGCTAGAATCAAGGGCAAGTCACAAGATATTCATTTATTTTTCTTGGAAAGTGTTTATTTATTAATTTATCATGCTTTACACTGTCTCAGGTATTAATGTTTTATTCTTGAATTAAAATAAATTTGTAGACCCGGATTCTATTGTGATCCTTATTTCATAATTGAAGAGTGCACTGTTCAAACACAGTCTTGAGTGTAAGAAAGCAACATGGGTTATACATAAGAAGTCTAATTGTTGATTACACAAAAGTATAATAAATGTGTGATTTAAAGACTCATAGGTACGATGTTGATGAAGAAAAGTGAATGCATGGAATCCATGTAAACTGGTCAATTTTTTGTGATGTGTAGATGTTGTGTATAGAAAACAAAAGCAGGGTTCTCTGTTTCAATTTTGACTGTAAAACTTGTAAATTGCAAAAAATTATTGATTCATTGCACCTCAAAAAGCAGTCATTTTAGCTGTTGTAGATGGAACCTGTGAAGTTGACGAGAAAACTTTAACTGGTAAATTCTTAGTTCTTATATGTAAAATAGAAAATATGAGTTGGTGGTGAAGTTATGTTTTTTTATCGATTAAAAGGTTATATCAGTGTGCTGAAGACTGTGGTGGCTAAAATGACAAATTTCTGTCCATCTTTCTTTTGAAATGTAATGTTATAAAAATGTCTAATTTACATGCATTATGAACGGAAAACATTTGAAATAATTCATTTAAGAAAATTATTCTAAGATTCAATAAACTGACAATACGTGATTCAAGGAGTGTTAGTTTATAAACTATTTACTAAAATAAAAATGAAAGAAACATACTTCTTAGGAAATTCAGAAGCCTATTTAGAATAAGGATTAAATAAATTGTTGAATTGTGTCAAGTGTAGAGAGCAAATCAAGCCATCCACAGTAAGCCAAACTGTGTTTTTATTCTCATATTTTGAAGTTGTTGGACTCTTTAGTCAATTTTGATATGGCCACGGCTAAGTACTTAATGTATTGAATTTTCATTTCTTATGTGTGCTTATTTTCTAACTTTAAGAATACAAAATAATATTTCATTTCAGTATATTTTGCCTCCGTAGTAAAATTGTAAACCCCTTGATCCATCTGAAATTTGGGGACAGACGTGAATCTTGACAATCAAAGACATTTTCACTCTAAGGAACTAACATGATTTGTATGTTCGAGGACAAATATGTCCTAACAGTTTCTCCTTCTCCTAGCATAAATACAAACTTAAAATTGGAAAGAATGTGAACTGATATAGAATTAAATAACATCCATTCAACTGAAGTATTCAAAAGTCAAAGAAAGGGCAGGAAAGTTCACCAGTACAAGCACTGAATGCGGACCAGAACATAAACCCTGACCACTATAATCTACTTAACTACTGTCATGATTAATTTTGAAAATCTTCCAATAACAATGCTCAGAACTTCTTAGTCCTACCAATCACCCAAAGTTCAAGTAAGGGTAAGACAGATACTTACTTTTTCTCCCACTCTGTAACCAAAGCCTACTGTGAAAGAAAATAAAATAAAATAAAATAAATCCAAACCATATGACCACGTTAGTGTATTGTACCATATCACACTTTACCCAATCAATTCACAAACATTCAGCTCATTGTAAGAGAAGATTAAGCCCTCATGCAGCTCTGCTATTCATCCACATGATGGGGAAGTAACTTCACATCTATAAAATCTCAGACATGCATATGCCAAACAATAAAAAAAAATACCAAATCTCCAATTTGAAACACGACCTTTTACATGCTGATAAGTGTCATACCATATAGTAATAATTAGAATCATGAAATGTACATAAAGATAGCTAAGCACTACGGATTAAAGATGTGAACTGCAATCATATCATATAGTGTCCTAGTTTTACCCCATGTTTGGAAAGATATTGCAGATGGAATAAATCATGTCAAATGATGAAATGATGCACAAACTGGACCTTAGTAAGATATGAAACATCAAATCTCTTGTGAGTGACCAAAGATGCACCTAACCTAAGTTTTGGCAGAAGTGATTTAGAATTTTTAAACATGATTGAGCACTTGGTGGCTTGTGCAATTATATTACTTAATGAATTGGCTTCCTCCTTTGCAGTCTCCACCAGTGAATCTTGAAAGACAGTATTGTTGAAAAATGCATTCAACATAATATTGAAAAAGAGAATTCTCAAGAAAATACTTATGCTTAGTCAAGTAGATTGAAGAAATAAGAAATAGAGATGGTATGATTGAAGAAAACAAAGAGAAATATGATCACAAATTTCTAAAGGTAATATACGAAAGGTGAACAAGAAGCTACTTTTCAACTTATGAAGATGCTATGACCACATAAAAACCTTGTGAAAGTTGAATATTAAGTCCAGTTCACACACCCGCAAAACATGAAACAATCCTTACAAAACCTTATTAGAACATTCGGATAATCACTAAAGTAAATCAAGTAGTGTCCCATATGTCAAAACTTATGAGAACTCACACTCCCAAAATAGCGGTCAAGAATCTCGACAAAATGATGGATTTATTTCCAGGATTTCCAATTCATTATCATCTTGATCAATACACACGCAGAAAAAAAGACTAGCATAACTGCACTAGATATTCAGACTCACTTAATTAACATAACACACAGAAGGGTGCCCAGAAAACAAGTTGAAATAATGACAAAAGGATACTCTCTCCGTTACTGTACCTTTTATAAACAACTTTATGTCCTCGCCATTCTACAAAATTACTTTGTTCTATGTACAAATTACAAAAATGATTGATTCTATGCCTAAATCTATGTTTCAATCTTAGATGTAAATTACATTATCAGCATATCTTGGCGACTAATGAGAAGTACAAAGTTGATCTACATAGAAAGGAATAAAGCATGTTCACTCACATTAGAAAGAAGATGCATGTTATTACTAGCAAACCAAAAATCTGCACTCAAGGATTAGATTTAGAGTATACTAATAACAATGGGTAAAGAGATCCTATTCCTATCATCTTAAATTTGCCTACCCTTTTGCTAAAATATTAAAGAACATTAACAAGGCCTTCCATAAGACACCAAAACAAGTTCAGGTATATAGATTTTTCAACATACTTGAGGACATGCACAAGCAAGTAAGAACACAGTACTTTTCAGCAGATATACAGATATATGACCTAGACTACAGATTAGCTTATTTACACAGTTAATTATCAATTTACCCTGAAATGAAAAAGCCTCAAAGAAATCAAACAGGGTATAATGTTGATGACTTTAGTTCCAACGAAGTGAAACCTGTACAAAGCCTTACCCTACCTAACAAGTTGTAGGGAATGTAGATGAACACAGCCCTATCCTAGATAGCAGCAAAGCTGTTACAACGATTTGAACCTGTAACCTTTCATGTTAAGGCAGAAACCTTTCACTGACTCATAGTTATTAAATGCAGTCCCCAGCCACAATTGCCGCTGCATGCATCATCATGGCCAGTCCCAAAAATACTATAGAAGGATAACCCTTGCTTTTAAATTTTTATATAATGTATACTATATCACTACAAATACAAATGAATACTAGCAGCAAAAATGAAGTACAAGTTTCCTAGATAGGAATTTTCAATTATCAATCATCACTTTTTTAAATCCAAGTCTTAATCATTTTCACTACTAATATCATTGTAGATTTCACTTTTTCAAAATTGAAATCCCAACAATAACATCAAGAGTACCCTAATATGGAAGTTCTTTTCGTAATTTACAGGTAGCATGTTACATCCCCTACTCCAAATGCTGTTTGATCTGCAAAGGACACACACCATATTGGTACCATAAATTGGTGGCACAACTACATTGTAACAGTAATTGAGGCCACATTAAGTATCAATGATCATGACATAAAAACAACATAAATGAATCATGAATCATTGTTTGGACCATCCAGAAATATTCATATAAAATTCTCAATGTGAAAAGTTGTTTTGAAGATCCTACGTGTCTGTTAATATGACTAAAAGCATTCTTGCACTTGATCTCCACAAATTCTTGAACAGTCAAAATGGGGGATAGATACCACAAAAGACGGTCTATTTTGTGCCAACTGTCTTTTGAATATACCGAAGCTATCCTACTTCTAACAAAGCAATGAAATTTCACATTGAGTATCAAAATCTAGTACAAGATAACTTTCTTGTTCTTTCTTAATTGATTGCCTCGATGAAAATCTGATAGAGAACTGTTCAAAGTTTGGCCGCATAACAAAAGTTTGATGGTAAATTTTTAAAGTAATAATAGTACGAAGTTTCTTAACATTTCTAAATACTTCTCTAGCCATTTTTCCCTTTTCAAATTTAAACTTGGTGCTCACCAAGTCCACACAGATTAATCAAATAATGTCATGAAAACTTTAAAAAAGAGCGATCATCACTCAATTTTAAAAAATGAGAATAAGAACATAATTCGAATAAGACTGTTAATCTGTTACAACAAAACATATGCTTAAAGAGTCTAACGAATGTTATTTATTTTTTTCACATCACTCGGTCTAGCCAACAACAGACCCTCTACTAAATTCATGATTTTAGAATCAATTATTATGCTGAATTAAACTTTTGATCATTTACAATGTAAACAAAAAGTACATCAAGTGCACAAAATAACTGATATTGATATTATAATTTCTTCTACAAAACACCCAATTGAAAGTGATTAAAAATTGTGTAATCCAACTTAGGACTTTCATCTAACCTAAATACTTCTTAAGCCCATTTAGCTATGAGAGACATCAAACCAGCTCCGAGCAGAAGAGAAATATTGGCCCCTAATCTTAGTCTACTACTTTGTTGCATCCTTGGATTCATGAAATCAGCGGCAAGAAGATCAACAAGTGCCATGTAGATTAAGATCCCAGCTGAAGCTGCATTGAATACTCCTTCCACAATAAGAGCAGTTGGACTGTTCTCATCGTAAACATTTGTAATTCCTATGCCAATTCCAATCCCCACCGGAGTGGTCAAGGCAAAGAACAATCCCATCACTATAACAGATACTTTCTTGAAATTTGCCTGCAACAATTCACTTCAAATGTCATTTGTTTTCACCATTTATCCTTTTTTCACTCAAGTTGAAGCATGAAATTCTCAAACATATACACAAAGTTGCATACACAAGACATAACTCAGTAGATTAACTAAACTTTTTTAGTATAATCATGATTGTTCACTCACTTTTTCTTCAATTTTACTAATAAAAATATAAAACATAATCTAACATATTGTTTCAAAATTATTTCATAGTTACAAAGGTAAACTTTTTCTCATATAAATAAACTTTTTCTCATAGAAATGTACGGAAACGAACTAACAAACCACTAGTTACGTCATATCATGTGTAACGACTAACATCACAAAAAATATGTGGTGGCTAATAATAGTTCATCAAAGTCATACATCTAAACCATTTTTTGACCTATAAGAAATATTAATTTAAATATTTAATGATGAAAGCCAAATTCTTCATATGGTCCCACACCTATATGATGGTGCCACACCTATATGACTCCATAGGTATAAATGATGAATGACCTATTAGATATCGAGCGATTTGTTAATCTAATAGAAAAACTAAGTTAGAAAACAACCATCTAATAGAAAAACTAAGTTAGAAAGCAATCATTAACTAGTAATGAATAAAACAAACAGAAAAAGTTTAAATAATCCTAACCAAGCTTAATTATTTGTTCCGCACCAACTCAACAACAGACATACAAATCTTTTCACAGAAGGCATCTAAGATTCTTACACGCACATGTGTGACAGATTGAATCAATGAAGAAGATTCATGAATGAGAGTACCTGAGATATACAGCTTCCAAGTCCCATGCCTTCAAAGAATTGATGAAAAGTCAACGCAGCTACAAGTGGTCTTATCGTGTCGGGACTCTCTGAAGCTCCCAAAGATATTCCAATGATAACAGAGTGAACAACTATTCCCAACTCCAACACCTGCAAAAAAGTTCAAAACCCTCAACCCCAAACCATTATTAAACAATTAAAAACCTTAAAAATTAGGAATCTATGAATTGAAAATAGAGATTGTCCATATGAAGAAGTGATGAATACCTGTGATATGACTCGATGGCGCAGAAGCTGGGAGGAGTGATCATCAGAGTGAACAGGGCCGTGAGAATGGCCATGCGTTGCATGGGTGTGAAGATGCACGTGGCCCTCGTGACCTGCCTCTTTGTCCACATCGCCATTATGAGTGTGTATTTCGTTGGAATGGTGCTTCTGAAAATAAGCAGTGGCATAAGTATCGATCATGAGAGTTCCCATGGCAGTGCACATTGCTACAAAGCCAGTGAAGGGAAAATCCCCCCATGGATGCTCCTTCAAGCAAGGTGAGGTCAGATTCTCAAAAGCATCGGGTAGCACGTGGATGAAGGCAGTAGCCAGAATCACACCCGCAGCAAAAGCCTTTATGATGAAGAAAATATCCTTCTCTGGACTCAATGCAGGTATCACTTTGCCCAGAAGGGGAATACACACCCCAATTGCACTAGCAACTAAAATCGATGCCAAAGCTGCTATCTTGTATCTCATAGCTTTTCCTCTATCACGACTTTCATCATCTTCGTCACAAGTGCATTCTGCTTCAACTAAGATTGGAAGTACAATCAGAAAGATTAACATAAAAGAAGAAAACAAGAATTGATTGTTTTTCTTGAATCTCCCCATCATTGATAAATGTTTAACCGTGAGAAAGAAGGAAGAGAAAAACGTAGAGTGGAGTGAAGAAAAAATGATGCAGGATGATATGTATACACAGAACTGTGTTATTTATCAGTTCAAAACAGTACCTAGATAATTGATTTAGCTTAATTTATTTTAATTAATTAATGTATAATTTGCATGATAGATGGATAAATTTTTGATTGTGAGAGGGAGAGAATGATATAAATAGCTAAGAATGTCAGAAAATGTCGACATGATTGTGTAAGAACCATTGAAAATAAAGGTTTGAGGGGTTTAAATGTGAAGAGTCCACCGAGAGAAGAAGAGAAGTGTGCCCATTCTGTGGAAACTATTGCAATGTGTGAAAGAGTCAAGTCAACTATTTATGTTCACATATTGAAATCTCCGAAATGTATGACCTACATCACACGAAAAAAACGTCAAATTGGACCCATCAAAAAGACATATCATTTATCAAATTGGAAAATATGAAGTCCAAACTCGTTTTATCTTCTATCTTGTAATGCATGCGTAATAATTAACACATAAATCCTTAATCTCATTTTATTTTTTATTATTTGACTCGTATTTTTTTAATATTGTATGTGTAGGTCATATATTTTTTTTATAATGAATAAATTAATTGCCAATTGAATTTTTTTTCATTAAGTTTAAATAGTTGATTTTATATACTAACAAGTTATCAATACTAGATTTTTTTAACTAAGATTAATGTGATATATATTATCTAACATAGATTAATCATGAGAAGAATTGATGTAGAAACTTTGTACATAATTGATTTTATATGTTTCTATGATTTTTTAACCGTGTAATACAACTCAATTAGAACAAATTATATTTTCAATGTTTATAAAAGAATTTTTATCTTCAAGATATACGTAAATGCAACACAATTATAAAGAATATACTTTTATTATCAAAAGATAGAAACTTCACATATGATAATATCTATTTATTTTACCTTGAAATTTTGGAGACATATTGTGGATTTTGCTACTACCTCCAATAAAGACCCAGCATTCCTTTCCAAAGAAATTTATAAGAAAAATATAAATTTTAGACTCATATATATTGGTGGTAAACCCCAAATTTTGTCAGTAGCATATTTTTTTTTATATAAAATACAAAATCTGTGAGTTATTTTATCATCGGTAAAAGTACTGACAAATTATGTATTTTTATGGGCAATATAAGTGAATATTTTATATATAATTATCAATAAATGTAGGTCCGTCGAAAGTACTAACAGAAACATTTGTTGGTAAATTCTAATTAAGTTATCAAATTTTAATATCATTACGACTCATTGCATATTTATATGTTCCTTAGTGTTACTAAGACCATTTAAAATCCTTCATCTTTTTTCATCTTCTTGTATCCCTACAAGCACATGAAACATTTATATATATATATATATATATATATTACTAAAAAAATGCATATTACTAAATTATAATTTGTAAAAATATATTACTAAATAGTAATTACTTATTTAAAAAATGACACCATTTTACTAGTTATAATCACTAAATAGGATAATTAGGGAAAAGTTTAAAATATCAAGTCAGATGACACAATATAACTAAAACAGAAATGATTAGGTGTTTTTCACCATGCTTCTAATTGTAATGTAATGCGAAACTAAGTTGTCAAAATTATTGAATTCTTCTACCATAAATTATTTCCAAAAATTCATGTTTGTATTATATTAAACTCTAGTTTCAAGATATCATATTTAACAAAAAATTAAAACTTTATCCAACAAAATTTAGAACCAAAAGCATATTATATTGTAAGGAATTGGATTTTCTTTGTTTCATCCTTCATTTATAAATTTCACCAAAATTCAATGAAAAACATTGTAAAAATATAAAAGAAAAACATAAAAACGGGGATTGCATTATGTTTTTAAAATTTTTTAAAATTTGAACAATGTATCGTTTGATGATGACTTTGTTTAACAAATAATTTGTTAAGGATATTTTATAAAGCTTGGTTTTTAAAAACTGTGCCTTTTTCAATAGAATAATATAATAATATGCAAAGAATAGAGATAAAAGTAAATTTTTCATTAGAATAATATAATAATATGTGAAGAATAGAGATAAAAGTAAAATGTATTTCCAGTGTGATTTTTATAGAGTAATGATATTTTGACACTCTTATATGTCAATACATTCCTTTATATTCTTATATGTATAAAAAATAGGTTTTTTTGTCTACTTTTTCACATTAAGGTCCAAAATGGATAAAAAAATTATTTACTAAAATAGGCTAATTGTGTCATCTAGATAGGATTTTAAATTAATGAACTCTTCCACCTAAGCATGATTTCAGCATGGTCAACTATAAGTGACATGTTGTCCAATTAAATTAAAGATATTAATTAAAATTGTTTCTCTTTATGCAGTAATCTTTTAATTATTTGATACTATGTTTATTAACAATTAACAAAAGATTAATAATAATAATTACATAATGATAATTAACAAAACTGTAAAAAAAAATTAAAGTATACAAATTTATTTTAAATTAAAACAAAATAATATAATGATAATAATAATAAGAATAATTTTAATTAAATTCATATGAATTTAATTTAAATAATAATATAATAATTTTAATTAAATTCATACAAATTTAATTTAAATGATAATAATAATTATTGAAACAATAATTATAATTAAATTCATACAAATTAAAATAATAATAATAATAATGTTTAGGGATAATAATAATAATAATAATATAATGATTATTTTCTAAGAAATAATAATAATAATAATAATAATAATAATAATATTCTAACAAATCTCATTAAAATAATAACAATAATAATAATAATTATAATAATAATAATATAATAATTTTTATAAATAAATAAAATCATATTTAATAATATAATATTAACTATTAAGTGACAATAAATGGATCAAGTTATAGTTGGAAGTCACTAGCATTAACATTTTCAGTTACCAGGAACCAAAATGAAGATACACTTTAACCATTACATTTTGTCTTCCTGAAAATGTTAATGGTACTGACTTCTAACTGCAACTTGATCTACTTATTGTCACTTAATAATTAATATTATATTATTAAATATTATTTTCCTTATTTATAAAATTTATTATATTATTATTATTATTATTGTTATTATTTTAATCAGATTTGTTAGAGTATTACCATTATTATTATTATTTTTTAGAAAATAATTATTATATTATTATCATTATTATCCCTAAATATTATTACTATTATTTTAATTTAATTTATATAAATTTAATTATAATTATTGTTTCAATAATTATTATTATCATTTAAATTAAATTTGTATGAATTTAATTAAAATTATTATTATTATTATTATTATTATTTAAATTAAATTCATATGAATTTAACTAAAATTGTTCTTATTATTATTATCATTATATTATTTTTTTAATTTAAAATAAATTTGTATGTCTTAATTTTATTTGTTTTGTTAATTATTATTATTATTATTATTATTATTAATTTTTTGTTAATTGTTAAACATAACAAACATACTGTCAAATAATTAAAAGATAATTACATAGAGAAAAAAGATTTTAATTAATGTCTTTAGTTGAAATTATCAGTATGTCACTTATTATTGATAAGCCTGAAATCATAGGTGGAAGGGTTCATTAATATGAAATCTTATCTAACTAGTAAAATTTGCACATTTTGATAAATATATCTTTTTTTTTTCCTATTTTGGACATTAATGTAAAAAAGTACACCAGAATGGAAAAAGAGCCAAAAATAAATATTTTTATTTGGGCTTTTTTTTTCTCTCTCTTTCTTTCTTTTTTATCTCTCCTACTCTTTCTCCTCTCTTCTCTCTCCTCTCACCTCTTTCTCTCTCCCTTATCTCTCTCTCCTCTCTCTACCCATTCATTTAATGAGGAATTTATCTTTATCTTTTTATTATTATAAAAGATATTATTATTATGATTAATAATATATATTATTATTATTGTTATTTTTACTATTTCACATTATTATTTTTATTGTTATAAATGTTTTTAATCATCTTTTTATTATTATTATTATTAAAAATAATATTAACAGTTAAAATTAATAACATTACTTACAATTATTAATAATATTAATATTTATAATTAATAATTATAAATATTTGACTTTTTAACCTCACTAGCATCTTTGTATTTTTTATTTTCCTCAATGGCATTCTTTATTTTATTTCCTGGATAACACTTTTTATTTTTTTAATTCCTCAAATAACATTCTTTTATTTTCTATAATAGTACTATTTTTTATAATAGTTATTAAAAGTTGTGATTATTAGTTTATTAAAATTAAGATAAAAATAATTAAATTAAAATTTTAAAAAAAGAATACAAAGAAAATAAAAGGAAATATTTTATAGGTTTTTTAACTAATTAATTATAATAGGAAAAAATGATAAATTAATTTATTTTATATTTTATAATAAATTTTAATTTAGCATAATAAATTATATTAAAATAAATTATAATATTTTTTGATTGTATTTTTGTATTCAAATTGATATTGGAAGAAAAAATTATAATAAATTATAAATTTGTTATTTGAATTAAAATTTTTATTTTTAGTTTGTTGAAAAAATATCAAACAAATTAATGACAAAAATCAAATAAAATTTTGATAAAGATAAAATTTGATATTTTATTAAAGATATCATTTGTTATTTTATAAAGATAAAATTTCAGTTTTGATAAAGATAAAATTTATGTTTCATTTTACATAAAGTATTTGGTGTACCATTAACTAAACTATTTAGTAAATATATAAGTGTACTGGCTGTATAAAAAAAATAAAACAAAAGATTTCTATTTCATGAATTCATAAAATAAAAGAGTACAATTTAAATGTATGTAAAAAAATTAAAGAGTGTTATTTTAGGAATTAAAGAATAACGAGTGCTATTGAGGGGAATAAAAAATAAAGAGTGCTCTTGAGAGAAATAAAAATAAAAAGGTGCCTGGAGTACAAGGGTCATAAATATTTATAATTAATAATATTAATAATTAATAATTATAACTAAATATTAATAATAATATTAATAACATTAATTGTAAATATTAATAATATTAATTATAAAAATTAATAACATTAACTATAAATATTAATAATAATAATAATCTTAACAATATATTAATATTATTAACAATATATTATTATAATATAATAAGAATAATATTAATACTAATAACTTTAATAATAATATTTTTAATTATTATTATTACTTACCGAAAAATTCGAAAATAAACTACTTATTTATATAAATTGGGAGATAATTACTTACAAAATTTACCTACAAATTCAAATTTGTAAGTAATTATCTACCTTTTCAAATTCATAGGTAAATGTCGCAACCGGGATCACGATAGGGCGATCAAAATTTTATTTTTAATTTTAAAAATATTTGAATTTGAGAATTGGAGTCGCCACCATAGTTTATTAAGGAAAACCATAGAAAAACCAAAAATAAAATAGTTTGCAAACCAAAGTAAGGGTTCAGAAATCGATTACGTGTGGGGAAGGTATTAGCACCCCCACAACGCTCGTCCTAAGACAGTACCTTTAATTAAATGATAAAAATAAATATGGTTTTTTTCTATTATTTTCTCCAAATAATATAAAAATTCAATGTAAAAAAGTACACCAGAATGGAAAAAGAGCCAAAAATAAATATTTTTATTTGGGTTTTTTTTCTCTCTCTCTCTTTCTTTCTTTTTTATCTCTCGTACTCTTTCTCCTCTCTTCTCTCTCCTCTCACCTCTTTCTCTCTCCCTTATCTCTCTCCTCTCTCTACCCATTCACTTAATGAGGAATTTATCTTTATCTTTTTATTATTATAAAAGATATTATTATTATGATTAATAATATTTATTATTATTATTGTTATTTTTACTATTTCACATTATTATTTTTATTGTTATAAATGTTTTTAATCATCTTTTTATTATTATTATTATTATTATTAAAAATAATATTAACAGTTAAAATTAATAACATTACTTACAATTATTAATAATATTAATATTTATAATTAATAATTATAAATATTTGACTTTTTAACCTCACTAGCATCTTTGTATTTTTTATTTTCCTCAATAGCATTCTTTATTTTATTTCCTGCATAACACTTTTTATTTGTTTAATTCCTCAAATAACATTCTTTTATTTTCTATAATAGTACTATTTTTTATAATAGTTATTAAAAATTGTGATTATTAGTTTATTAAAATTAAGATAAAAATAATTAAATTAAAATTTTAAAAAAAGAATACAAAGAAAATAAAATGAAATATTTTATAGGTTTTTTAACTAATTAATTATAATAGGAAAAAATGATAAATTAATTTATTTTATATTTTATATTTTATAATAAATTTTAATTTAGCATAATAAATTATATTAAAATAAATTATAATATTTTTTTATTGTATTTTTGTATTCAAATTGATATTGGAAGAAAAAATTATAATAAATTATAAATTTGTTATTTGAATTAAAATTTGTATTTTTAGTTTGTTGAAAAAATATCAAACAAATTAATGACAAAAATCAAATAAAATTTTGATAAAGATAAAATTTGATATTTTATTAAAGATATCATTTGTTATTTTATAAAGATAAAATTCCAGTTTTGATAAAGATAAAATTTATGTTTCATTTCACATAAAGTATTTGGTGTACCATTAACTAAACTATTTAGTAAATATATAAGTGTACTGGCTGTATAAAAAAAATAAAACAAAAGATTTCTATTTCATGAATTCATAAAATAAAAGAGTACTATTTCAATGTATATAAAAAAATTAAAGAGTGTTATTTTAGGAATTAAAGAATAAAGAGTGCTATTGAGGGGAATAAAAAATAAAGAGTGCTCTTGAGAGAAATAAAAATAAGAAGGTGCCTGGAGTAAAAGGGTCATAAATATTTATAATTAATAATATTAATAATTAATAATTATAACTAAATATTAATAATAATATTAATAACATTAATTGTAAATATTAATAATATTAATTATAAAAATTAATAACATTAACTATAAATATTAATAACAATAATATTAACAATATATTAATATTATTAACAATATATTATTATAATATAATAAGAATAATATTAATACTAATCACTTTAATAATAATAGTTTTAATTATTATTATTACTTACCGAAAAATTCGAAAATATTCTTCATTTTGACCTTGTACTAAGACAAGAGGGTCATCAATTTTGGATTGAATTGACTTTGTACTGAGACGAAATGATCATTGTTCTTCATTTTGACCTTTTACTGAGATAAGAGGGTCGTAAATTTTGGATCGAACTGACCTTGTACTAAGACGAGAGGGTCGTTGTTCTTCATTTTGACCTTGTACTGAGACAAAAGTGTCATTGTTCTTCGTTTTGACCTTGTACTAAGACGAGAGGGTTGTAAATTTTGGATTGATCTCTGGATAATGTTACTAAGATTATACACCCATGTTGTAAAATGTGAAGATACGACATTGAGTCCTTACTCTAATAATATCCTCTGTTGATTTGCATGAAGTTTGATTTTCCTTGTTGAAGATGTATGTTTAGATGCACGACAATGCGTGATTTTCCTTTTTATTTGTTCTTTATGGAGAATACATTTATGGATGCATGCAACTTTTGATTGAATATGAATTTTGATTTTGTTCCTTTTTAGCAAAATGCATGAAATTTTATTTTTGCTTGATGCATTTATGTATGCATGAAATTTTTGGTTGAATATGAATTTTAAAAATTACATGTTTCAATGCATGAAACTTTGCATAAATGTGTATTTCTTGATTTAAATGAACATGCATACTTTGAATGCATGCAATTTGACTTTGTCCTTTGTTCTTTTTGAAGAATACATATATAATTGCATGATTTTTCTTTTGTTTCATTATTTTTGAAGAATGCATATATGAATGCATGAAATTATATTTTTTGATTTTTATTTTCTTTCATTTTCAATGCTAATGTATGTATACAATTTTCAATGATTTTAGAAGTGATGAGTTTTTTTTAATGAATTTTCATAGACAATGTCTTGTAAGATATGTACAAATTTTCAACTGAGAGGGTGCGTACAAAAGATATTTCCAATGAATTTCAAACGTTTTAAAATTTATATATAAAGGAATATGTTTCAATGATTTCTACCAATGTTTATTTAAAAAGTATATACAAAGATATATATATATATATATATTTTCAAAAAGATTTTTCAATGATTTTTTATTTGTTTAAATGCGTTTGTACAAAGAATTAAAGAAAACTCTCAAGAATATGTACAAACGCCAAAGTGAAAAAAAAATATGTACAAGAGTTTTTGTTTGATTTTTTCCCAAAAGTATGTGCAAAACGTTTTTCTTTGATTTTGTTTCAAAAATACATCCAAAAATGTTTTTTACTTTTTATCCAAAAGGTTTTCAATGTAGAAACAGATGTTCCTTGTAAGATTGAATTCATTCAATGCTAGCTTTTTCTCAAAAATCTCATAAAGTTGAAGCATATGCCCATAAAGATAATCACTAGCTTTCTGTTAAGAAACACGGTTTTGATGTATGCTTGAACCCTCCGACGAAAGGTAAGTGTGTAGAGAGTTTGAGGTATTTGAAAGATACTGGGGGTGCCAATCTTCTGACAGGGTTGCCCCAATTTAGGTGCCCCATCTTTTGTAAACCAAACTTTAGATAATTGTTTCTAATAGGGAATGCTTTTATAATGGAATCTCATCCAAATCGCCCTAGTTGCGCGGGCGAAGGTAATGATATGGTATATGTGAAGGATTGGCTACTTCTGTGAAAGTGGGATAGCAAAGGTATGAAAGAAACCGGATTGCCTCCAAGGGTGATGAAAGAGTAGCTATTTTTTGAGGTAGGAATGGGGTAGCAAGGGTATGTAGGAAACCAGATTGTTCCAATTGGTGATTAAAGATTAGCTACTTTTTTGTGAGGTAGGAATGGGGTATCAAGGGTATGTAGTAAACCAGATTACTCCAACTAGTGTTGTATCCTCAACTGATTTGTAGAATGACCAAAACTTTAGTCTAACAAAGACACTCTGATAAATTTTTCCTTTTTCCATTTTATTTTATTTTTTCTATTTTCTTAACACGTATTATCGATCACATCATCCTGTTACAAAGTTAATCTTTATATAAATCATTGCAATCATTCAACAATCAATATGGACTTTATTGGGCTTGTAACGTGGCCAGGGGTAGAGAAGGTTGTGAAGAAAATGATATAAAGGCTCAAAAATTATATTGTGGTTTTGTATTTAAACGAGGTCATCACCTAAATGTTGTAATCAACCAAAGGTCATATTCCATGACCTTTTTATATAACATTCCTTTCCTCTATATTCTTTCTCCTTAAAGAGCATTGTTGTACACTCTTCTTGATAAACTTTTGAGAATATCTCTTTTTCCTTTTTCACTTCTCTTTTTCTTTCCTTTTCATTTTTTAGTTTTTTCTTTTTTTTCCATATTTTTATTTTTTGAGAAGCTTGCAATGTACTCCTTGCCTGATGTGCATTTTCTTTAAGCTTTAGGAACTTCTGATACTCTTGTCTTGATTTTTTTTTGAATTTCTTTATCAAAACCTTAAGCTGAACTTCAAATTATTGATGATCCTCATTAGGGGTATTTGAAAGAAAATTTTTGTTTTGGCTTAAAGAGGGTGCAACGGATTTGTAAAAGTGTTTAGGATGAAGAAACATGACCGTATATCACTTCGAATCATGATTGCTTTATCTTCAAAAATATTAACAGGGAAACAAAATTTAATGACTTCCAACACATGTTTTTTTCTTTTTTTTATATATATATATTTTTGACCTTGTCTTATCTTGTGCTTAGATTACCCTTGCAGGTTTTCAATCTAACGGACTTTTATTTTTTTACTTATTTTGAACGCCTCTGCAGACAAGATACAAAAACCATCTTTTCGTTAGTAGTGAAAACACAACATTTTTGCCCGAGTATAAGAATTTCCTTAAGAAGTGGCAATCCTTGAGGCAAACCTTTTCTTTGGATAGTTGGAGAACTTTTAGGCTTTTTTAGGAATTTTGAAAAGGTGAAAGGTATTAAGCACTATATCGAGACAATTTCTTTGAGAAAGCCAACTTTTACCTTCGTTAAGCGTTTTGCTATTCATGGTTCATTTTGTCATTTATGATCTTATGAACTCAGTAATTCAAGAACAAATAATTCATCCCATTGAAAAATAGAATTTTTGAAACTTTATGATGAGAGTACTAATATTTACAAAACAAGATTTGTGCAAAAGAAAATCATGTCTCTATGGAATCATATCAAGCATAGAACTTTTTGACTGTGTCAGAGTTAACTGGCAAATGTAACTCTTCCCCATCCATCTTTGTAAGAATCAGTGCACCTCTAGGCAATGCCTTTTTCACCACATAAGGGCCTTTATAATTTGGCATCCATTTCCCTCTGTTATCTCTTTGGACTGTTATGATCTTTTTCATAACCAATTCCCCTTCTTGGAATTCTCTAGGGCATACCTTCTTATCAAATGTCATTTTCATTCTTCTTTGGTATAATTGTCTATGACAAACCGTTGTTAGTCTTTTTTCATCGATGAGGTTGAGCTGGTCATGTCTAGCTTACACCCATTCAGCCTCTTCTAATTGAGCCTCCATCAATACTCTCAGGGAAGGAATTTCAACTTCAAAGGGAAGAATTGCTTTCATCCCATATACCAATGAGAAGGGTGTTGCCCCTGTTGAAGTTCGTACTGAAGTACGATATCTGTGTAAGGCAAAGGGTAGCATTTCGTGCTAGTCTTTGTACATGACTACCATTTTCTGGACAATTTTCTTTATGTTCTTGTTTGCCGCTTCTACTGTTCCATTCATCTTGGGTCGATAAGGAGTAGAATTATGATGTCGAATCTTGAATTCTTCACATAGCTTAGACATCATTTTGTTATTCAAGTTTGTAGCATTATTAGTGATGATTCTGTTTGGTAGACCATATCTACAAATGATCTCTCTTTTGATGAACTTTGCCACTACTTTTCTCGTTACATTGGCATAAGAAGCAGCCTCTACCTATTTGATAAAGTAATCTATGGCCACCAGAATGAAACGATGCCCATTTGAGGCTTTTGGCTCATTAGCTCCAATGACATCTATACCCCACATGGAAAATGGTCATGGTGCGGATAACACATTTAATGCCGTCGGCGAGACATTGATATTGTCCATGTATTTCTGACACTTAAGACATTTCCTCACATGGATGCAAAAATCATTCTCCATAGTCAACCAGAAATAGCCTGCTCTCAGGATTTTTCTAGCTATTGAATGACCATTCATATGAGTTCCAAATGTTCCTTCATGAACCTCTTTCAAGATCAGTTCTGCCTCTTTGGCATCTACACATCTAAGGAGTACCATATCATGATTTCTCTTGTACAATACTTCCCCATTTAGGATGAACTTCGTAGCCAATCTCCACTTATGACACCAATTGACTGTTAAATCCCAAGGACTGGAAAATGGGCAGAATTGTACTGTTGTTGCTGTTATGGCATCATAACCTTCCATACATATAATCAAATTCGAAAATAAATGAATATGGGGGAATAAATGGGGAATATTGGAGGTAATGTGGCTGAAATATTTTATTATTAATTTTTTTCTTTATTTTTTTCATTTTTACATTTATTAAAAGCGACCTAAATAACACATTAATAGAAATAAATACTTAAACCTTTTTTTCTTATTTTAATATTACTATTATTATTATTTCGAAATATATATATTCATGTTTTTTCTACTTTTCGAAAAACAAAACAAATCATCTTAATTTAAGAAAAAACTATTTACTATTTTAGAACATTAACCAAATGGAGCCTGTAAAATAAAAAGGATGAGCATAACAATTCAAAAAGAAAACGTACCAATTATTAGACAATCAACATTTAATTAAAAATCATCAACATTTAAGCACTATTAAGAAGAATCATCAGAATAATAATCAAATCAAATTTCTAACATTTATATAATTCTTGAGTTTATTTTAATTAATATTCATATCATTAATGTGCATCAGAAAAGACAGGCAGACAGAGAGAGAATGTGACATGACAACACTTTAATAACAATTTTATTTTTATTATAATAATAATTATTATTATTTTTAACTTTTAATGGATTGATTTTCTTTATTTTTTTTCTTTTTACGAATTTTATTTTTAAAACTTTATTCATAAAATAGAATGAAACCAATGCTCTTTTTTTTTTTTTACTTTTATTTACCCGGACGAAATTGGGTGTTGACAGTAAAATATGTAGATAATATTAAATTTATTTACAAATTTTTATTAAATGTAATGATGTGTAAATATCAACAAATTTCTTCTAGGGTGTTATTATTTTCTGAACTAGTAAAGATGGTATATAAACAACTTATAAATAACTTTAATTGATTCCACGAGCTTTATAAAAATAAAATTAATATCATATTAAGCGCCATATAAACATAATATACTAATATAGTCATAAATTTGATACAATTTAGCTTGTGAGTAAAGGAACAAGCGTGAATTTTAATTTTAAATAAAAAGGCCAAAAAGTGTAATGACTAGAAAGTGGGTTCTCTTTATACAAAATCCAGAACAAATAAAATGTTTTTTATAATAAAAGTATAAATAGGTGCCCAGAGGTATTGGATTCAATGTCATTAGCTATTACAAGAAATTATGTACTTACAAAATCTTTTACTTACAAAATCTTTTACAATGAATATTTAGCAATAGTGGTCACTATAAGAAAAGAGTTATTTAGAGACCAATTTTTAGCTATCAAATGAAATGATTACTAATTGTGACCTAAATAGCTATCAAATTAGTTTTTAATTGCTAAATAACTACAAAATAGATAATTTAGAATCTAATAATATAGGTCACTAAAACCTTGGTAGCTAATGTTAGATACCAATTATCTTGACTTAATTGGTCACTAAATTCAATCATTACTTTTATTTTGTAGTTATTTAGCAATTAAAAACTAATTTGATAGCTATTTTGGTCACAATTAGTAATCATTTCATTTGATAGCTAAAAATTGGTCTCTAAATAGTTTTTTTCTTGTAGTGGGTAGTCACCACCATTGGGTCATCTTTTTTCATTGATGGAAAAATCTTCATCAGAAAACATGATAGGCAGTTGAGAGCACGATGATAAGTAACTTACCAAGTCGATGTTTTTGAAATACCTTTTTCTTGTTAAGTTGGAACTTCCACCACCAGTGAATCTGCCAACTATTGTATTGACCAACCCAAATCATACCTCCACTAGATTTACTAACCCAACTGCTACATTTGGATCCTGTCGAGCAGAACTGCCTTCTTCTACTACTCGAGGCTCCCCCTGTCTTGACTTGCAGTCTCGATACCTTTTTGTCCTCTGCCGCGTCTTCTAAAATGGAGAAAGTGTCTGTCGCGACCTCCTCGGGTGCCTCTACCCTGACCTACTTGACTTTGTTGTTCAAAACGGCTAAGAGGTCTTGAACGAACAAGCTGCTCTGGTATATGATGTACCTTGGAATAATATTTTGTGATGTGGCTAATATTTTGTGTTGGAGCTAGTGAAGATCCTCCTAAAGTGGTGATTTGATGAACAAATTGCTTGAAGATCTTAGATTATAGGTTTGGGGTGGTTTTAACATGGTTTAGTTGTCTCATGCATTTGTTAGTGTCAATTAATCATTTGGTTGCATGCTCTTCTTCAAAAATAAGTGAAAATTATATTTTTAAATTCATTTTAAAAATGCAAAGTGTTGTAGAGAAAATTTAACTTGTTAATTTTGAAAACAAATTGCTAATTTTTATACCAGTTTATCAAAAGGTTTTGATTCAGATTTCAAAGATTTTCTAAGAGCTTCTTGGAGCAAAAACACACTAAGGAGTGAGTGCAATTAAGAGGAGTGAGAAAAAATGGTCTCCACTTGCCACTTACAATTTCAGAATTTATATTGAAATATATTTATAGAACATGAAATTGTGTGCACAGCTGACACGATTTCGTCTAATTTGTAAATATTTAAATATTACACTACAAGAAAAAAGCTATTTAGAGACCAATATTTAGCTACCAAATGAATTGTTAATTGTGACCAAAATAGTCACCAAATTAAATTTTGGTTTCTAAATAACTACAAAATAGAAGTAATGATTGAATTTAGTAACCAATTAAGTCAAATAATTGGTATTTAACATTAGATACCAAAGTTTTAGTAACCTATGTCATTAGATTCTAAATTGGTATCTAATTAAGTTAGAGACTAATTTAATTAGATACCAATTTAGAATCTAATGGTATAGATCACTAAAACCTTGGTAGCTAATGTTAGATACCAATTATTTGACTTAATTGGTCACTAAATTCAATCATTACTTCTATTTTGTAGTTATTTAGCAACCAAAATTTAATTTGGTGACTATTTTGGTCACAATTAGTAATCATTTCATCTGACAACTAAAAATTGGTCTCTAAACAACCTTTTTCTTGTAGTGTTATATAATAATAGTTATGAATTGTATTTGTAATGTTACATAAAGCTTGTTTAAAAGTTTTAAATAAATGAAGATTGGTATGTTTCATTTATATTTAAAGAGACTTTCAATTTCGATGCTACATAATAAAAAAAAATATATACAAAATGCCTATTTAGATGTTATATTTAGACAAAGTTTTTTAGTGTTTTTACACAATACCCACAATTCCTCTGAATTTTCAATTCAATACACAAATGAATAGATTCTTTTACGTTGGCTATATGTTGTTCATTATCAACGATTTCCACAAACATCTATTCTTTTCGTTGAAAACTCATTAGATCTTCATATATTTCTCAAGATATTTTCTTACAAAGTTTTGTTATAGTATCCATAATGACCTCTGGTTTAGGTGGACAACCCCACAAATATACATCTACAGGAAATAATGCCATTTTATACTAAAATTAAGGATAAATTTTGAAAAATTTATTTATATAGATGGCAAAGGCTGCAACATCAGAAAGCAAATGTGCCACATCAGTCAGTATAGCAAGATTGTTGCTTTGATGCCACCTATCACTTCAACAGTCATAAAAATAAAAAAAGGATCACTGCCATAAGGAGCTTTCGCATAAAAGTTGATCTTTCTTCAGAATCCTTGGAGATGGATCCAATATCAGCAAACCCACATGGTGCTTCCCCAAAACTCTTTCTTTCGCCATCAGGAAAATTAACACCGATCTCAATAACTTGTGTTTGCTGAGAGCTCTGTGCTTCCATCTGCAATGCAGCTGCTATGTACTCAATTTTAGTAGTAGATAATGTCACTTTAGGCTTCTTAGAAGACTATGAAATAACTCCATAACTAAGTAAGAAAACAAAATCGGAAGTGCTCTTTCGATCATCCAAATCACTAACAAAATCAGTATCAGTATAAGCTACTAAATCTGTACATTCACCCTTTTTTTTAGAGAATTCCAAGCTTGATTGTACCTTTCACATAGCTTAAGAGTCTTTTTTTGCTACAAGCCAATGAGATTCATTTGGATGGGACATAAATCTACTGATAAGACTCACTCCATACATCAGATCAAGTCTAGTTACAGTCAAATACATCAGATTACCAACCACTTGTTTAAGTCAAGTTTCATCAACTTTGGTTCCAACTCTATTCTTTGTCAACTTTGTGCCTACAACTATAGGATTTTGTATTGAATTGCTTTTATCCATTGCAAATCTTGCTAAAACTTCATGGGCATACTTTCTCTAACACACAAAAATTCCATCTAAATTTTGTATCACCTCAACTCCAAAAAAGTACCTCATTTTCCCCAAATGAGACATGTCAAAATCCAACATCATTAAATTCTTAAAATCGACACATATTTTTTTCATTTCATGTATATATTAAATCATCACCATATAGGCTTGCCATTAAAATTTTACCTCCTTCTTTCCACTTGGTGAATAATGTGTATTCACGTGAGCTTATTTCAAAACCTGCATGAACAAAATAAGCATCTATCTTGTTATACTATGTCCTTAGTGCTTGCTTCAAGCCATACAATGCCTTTCTTAGCTTGTAAACTTTGTCTTCTTCACCTTTCTTCTCATATCCCAATGGTTGTTGCACAAAGATTTCTTCATTGAGTTCATTATGAATAAATGCACTTTTTACATCTAGTTGAAAGATATCCTAGCTATTTTGTGCTGCTAAAGCAAGGATTAATTGAATGGTTTTAGGTCTAGTAATTGGAGCAAAATCTTCAATATAATTTACTCTGTACTATTGTGCATACCCCTTTGCCACTACTCTTGCCTTGTACTTGTTTACCTCTCCATTCTCATTGAGTTTAGTCTTGAAAACCCACTTAACTCCAATTGGTTTCACTCCTTCTGATAGAGTAGTTAGTTCCCAAGTTTTTTTTATTGACTCAATTTCTACCATCATTGCATCCCTCCATTTTTTGCTCTTGACAACTTCTTTATATGTAAGTGGGTCAACTTCAGTAAATAATATTATAACATTCAGAGCATCTTCATCTAATAAACCTTCATCTGTTTCAAAGTCTATGATCCAAGATGGTGCTCTTCTTACCCTCCTTTCATTCAATATTGATAACTCATCCTCATTTGATTCACTAGAAGTAGAACCACTTGCTGGTGAATCTTCTGCACTTGATTCATTAGGAATAGAACCAAAACCACTTTCACTTGAATCAACATCATTGTCTTCTAGTTCCTCTTCAATGACACTTTCATCATCTTTCCACTTTAAATCATCTGGTCTAAATTATTCTTCACATTTATCCCAATTCTAGCATTCATCTTCTTGAAATATCACATCCTTACTGATAATGATTTTCTGAGAATGTGGGTCATATAATTTTTGTGCCTTTGATTCATCATTGACTCCCAAAAAAACACATTTCTTGCTCTTGTCATTTAACTTACTTCTTTTCTGATTTGGAGTATATGCATGAGCTACACATCCAAAAACTCTAAAATAATCAATTGTTGGCTTCACATCGCTCCATGCCTCCTCTAAAGTTTTGTTCCATACAACAATAGTAGGACATCTATTGAGAATATATACACTCCACTTCACAGCTTCAGGCCAAAACACTTTAGGAGCATGCTTCTTTGCCAAGAACGTATCATGTTCATAATTGTTCTATTTTTCCTCTCTGTAACTTTGTTTGTTGAGGAGTATAGGCTGCATTCAGTTGTCACCTAGATCTCTACAAAAGTAGTCAAACTCATTTTAAGTAAATTCAACACCTTTGTTTGTCCTCAAAGAAGCAATATTTACACCACTTTCCTTTTCAACACAAACTTTAAAAATTTTAAACATGACAAAAGCTTCTAATTTTTCATGTAAGAAATAAATCCAAGTTGTACAAGTGAAATCATCGATAAAACTTAGTATATACCTTTTATTTCCATTTGATTCAGGTTTAATAGGCCCGGAAATATCTGCATATACAAGTTGTAACTTGTTTGATGCTCTCCATGAACTCTTTTTAGACATAGAGTTTCTGTGTTGTTTACCAATTAAACTGTGTTTGCATAATTTCCCTGGGTATCTTGAGTGAGAACAATCAATTTACCATCTTTTTATTAGAAAGGTCTTCAATCCATTGTAGTTTAAGTGACCAAACTGACAATGCCAAAGATAAGATTCATCTTCTGATACAATTTGAAAACATGAGAAAGATCAAGAAGCTTTTGGTTCATATTAGCCAACAAAGAAAACATTATATTTTCACTCATATCAGTCATCATGATTAATCCTTTCTCAGAATTATATATACTGCATTTTCCATGTTGAATAACAATAGTCAGTCATTTTTCTTAAAGCTGCCTTATGCTCAATAATTTATTCTTAAGTTAAAGAACATAGTAAACACCATAAATAACCTCTGTAAATCCATTCACTTGCATATGAGTGCTGCCTTTTCCCTCAACAACCATGTTGGTATTATTGTTAAGTTTTACAGTTTGAGTAAAACTTTTATCAAATTTTATGAACCACCTTTTATTTTCAAGAAACCACACCTCTTCCATCTTTACTTGCTTGAGTTAAATGTAAGGTATTAGTACTAACTCTTCATCATCTTCCTTTGTCAATTTAGCAAAGTTGGCATTTTTTTTGCCCATCAAGACATTTATATTGAAAGTGTCCTAACTTATAACATTTGAAACACTCGATAACAACTTTATTGAAAGCTTGTCTTCCCCTTTGCCTTTTCCTGCTCTAGATACACCACTATTGCTACCTCGACTTCAACCTCTATTTGATTTGTCTTCCTGAGAGATCTTCAAAACTTGCTCTTCTCCACAAATTCTCATCATTTGTTCATTAATAAGAAGATTACTTTGAAGTGTATCGCCAGTCATTTTTTCTATGTTGTTAGACTCTTCAATTGAGCATACCATAATCAAATTTTGAAATCATTGATCTCAAAATCTTTGTAGTAATGACTGGTTCACTCATACTTTCACTATAAGCCTTTATTTTGTTGGTTGTGTCTAGTGTATGAGAAAATATGCATTCACCATCTCTCCTTCCTTCATGTGAAGAAGATCGAAATCCTTGTGTAATGCTTGTAATTGTGCTCTTTTGACTCTAGTTGAACCTTCAAACTTTTCCTTCATTGAATCCTAAATATCTTTTAATGTCTCCCTTTTAAGGATTGTCTCAAGAACTCCACGATCAAGTGCTTGAAAAAAGTAATTCTTTACCTTTAAGTCCTTTAACTTTCATTCCGCAATCAATTTGCTTTGTGCCTCTGTAGCTCTACTATATTATTCCATTCTCAACAAGACCCTAAATTTCTTTGGACCAGAGAAAATTCTCCATCAACATTGCCTAGTGATCATAGTGACCATCAAATCTGGGAATAATAGGTTGTACGAAGCTACTGCTACTACCTTCTGCCATTTTCTCAACTCTTTTCTTTGAAAGAAAAAACAGTAGTTTATTTCCTGACTCACTCACTTTTATGAACTCACACTCATTGTTTCTCTTATAAACTAATTGTTTTCCTCAGACACACTATGGATCAAGTCCCAATAATGGAGCTCTGATACCAATTGTTAAGGTAAGACATTGCTATGAATTTGAGAGAGAATATTTTATGAATTTGAAAACTGAATAACACATATATACACTTCATATTGCCTCCGTAGCCTTTTAAGAACAAAAAATTATAACTGACCCACAACTTACATGACCTAAATATTTGTAGATGAATCCCCAAAAATAAGGTAACTTCCATCTAAACATGCCTAAACAATAGGAAACCATAAACAGTGATGGAAAACTAGAAAATGAAGCAACTAATTACAACAAAAGAAGTGTGGGCTTGAAGAGTGTAAAGAACCACCTGAGTGGTAGGACTATGCTTGCCAAAAGAGACAAGCCTCCAATGCACCTAGACGTCTGCAGAAAGCTAAACCTTGCTTAGAAATTTCTTGGTTCTTGTAGGCAATTCCTTTTAGCCAGAGGTTCTATAAGTTTTTTTTCATCTCTTTGAAAGACATGAGGCAAATATTGGCAATTGAATCTTGAAATCTTTCTTTAGGATTTTTACGAGTCTTTGTCTGGACTAAGGACTTCGTTACAATAATTATGAAGTGTACTAAGGCACAGTGTTGGGTCATAATTCATGGCTTCCCTTTAGAGTATTGACAACCCCATACTATTTTCTTTATAACAAGAGGGGTTGCTATCCCTCTTACTTTAGATGATTATACTATAAAAGAAATCATTGACTTATATGCTCAAGTACTTATTAATATGGATATGCTCTATTCTTTAGTGTTGTAGCCTTTAGTGGAGCATTAAAATTTTGTCTTTATGGTTAATGTGGAGTATGAATAATTTTTGTTTTTTTTTTTTTTTTTTTTTTGATTTTTTTTTTTTTTTTTTTTTTTTATCTTTTTGTAAGATGATTTGTCATACCTTATTTACTTGTAAATATTGTTTTCAAAATGATAAGTTTTTAAGAACAAAAAAGAAAATGAAGTTATATACAAAATTATTAATAATGTTAATATTATTGATAATAATAACTCTAAATCATTTTTTTTAAAGACAATATTATTGTTTCTAATAATAATTATGATAAGAAAAATAATTTAAAAAAGATGTAAATTTTATCAATAAATCACTCGAGTCCAAAACTCTGAGGAGATATAATATGTTTTTGATTAAAAGTGATTTGACTCATTTCTTTTGTTTTAATCTCTCATTTTTTTTTTTCAAAATCTCTCATTTAATATATATATATATATATATATATATATATATATATATGTATATTAACATATCAAAAGTAAATATTAAATTGATATCACGATTAAGCAAAGACCTTTGAAGTTGTAGATTTATAATTCTTCTTGTTTATATATTTGTTAACGTTCTCAATTTCTATGACATGTGTGTGACAAACATATGCACCTCCATTTCCATATTATTCGTAACAATGACTTTAACAGCCAACTAATCAGATTGATGTAAACTGAAACTGGAATTGTGAAAAATGTGAAGTCATGGATGGATGTCCGTTACTGTAGCATTGAAGAAATTATCAGGGTTACCAAAACTGATTAATTGGCCCACCTTATCACTGCTGAATTTCATAAGTGGTTAACATTCACTCAACAGTTTCATCAATTTTCTTAATATAGAAAAATAAAATTGAATTTATTTCAAATAGATTTTAGATACTAAAAACAGAATTTATACTTTTTTCTTTTCGCCATTTCCGTGTGAACAACATTTGTTTGGGATAATACGATGTTACTAGAAAAGCACACACGGATGAACTAGTGTAGGATAATCTTCCTTCCAATTCTATATTTTGAAACTTTATTATTGGAAAAATTTGCACTTGCTTCCTATTTACTATGGGTTTGGTCTGGTTTCATTTATTATTAAGAAAGATATCTAAATAGATATAAAAATTAATTGTAATTTAGTTTGGTTAAATTTTAATTAATAATAAAATCTTAATTAAATTAAATTAATTTATGTGGTTTGATATTTATATTTTTTTTATTATGATATTGTTAAATACTTTTCTTAAAGCAAAATCGTTGAGTGAAGTCAAACTTTTGTATATAATTATTATCATATTCTTAGTTTCAATTAATTTTTATATTCATAAGAATTATATAATCTCATCAATATATATGTGTTAGCCTGAAGTGGACAAGTGGTTCTTATAATATCAATAAACACTAAAAGAAAATAATTTTGTAAAATAAATTAAAAATTAATCTTTTCATTAAAAATATTAAACAATAAATAATATTTCTCTTAAATAACTCGTTGTTAAGATAATGAAGGTGACATGGACTTACTTAAAACACACATGAATACATAGGTGTATGTCATTGAGATGCACTCCGGTCCAGTCCAATAATAAATCATGTAAATATGAGGTTGAGATGTATAAATGGATAAGTATTATCTAAAATAACAAGATGAATAGACATTAGTTACCTAAGATAATAATTCAAGATTAAATATTATTATGTTAATCAACATGTAATCAAGAAATAGATCGGTCCTACACAATCAAAGTTTTTAACCATTATAAATAACGTGAATATTTCGTATGAAAGGCATGTTATCAAATTCAATCCTAATTACCAACCAGTGACTTAATTATTGCAAAAGCCATCTCTCTCACCTTTTAACTGAAAACCAAAAACTAAGTATAAAAACTAAGAATTTGAATAAAGATCAAATACTCCCCACACCTCAACTCAATCGTTATATATATATATATATATATATATATATATATATATATATATATATATATATATATATATATATATATATCCAGTTGATACCAGAATCTAGGCAGAAGGTAGTTATGATAGACATTTTATCAAAAGTATCAAGATATATGAAAATACTTACAAAGATTTTAAGATATTCTGAATACGTTCAAACACGATTCTTTTATTATGAGCCTGTCTGAACTCTACGAAAGCATACAAGGAAGCAATGTTTACAAGGGAGAGAAAGAGAGAAAGATGGAAGGTTATCGAGGATGCTCCTCCCTTCTATCAGTCTCTCTATTTATACATGTATGCGGACATCAAAGTCTCGCTAAACTCGGATTTTAAATTTTACATTTTGGTGCAGGAATAAACTTTTACTGTAGACATGTCTTTTCCTGCTTTTCTTTGTCTGACGTGTTTTATCCATAGAAGCTCTCAACGGGGGGCCTGTCCTCTTTTGGCATGCTTTGTCAAGATTCTTCATTGAGTGGAGTCTTTTAGCAGGAGTCTGACCGGATTCTCAACAGAGGGTTCCTGTCTTTATTCTTAGCTGGCAAGATTCCCAACAGGGCCGTCTTGCTTTAGTGGGGTCCAATTTTAGGGAGGATTCCAAAACAATCATCCCCATTTTCATAGAAGGGGTCACTGGTTTCTTCTTCTTCTTCTTCATCTGAATCTAAGGAGGAAAGAGCTTCTAGTAGAGTTGCTCGTATTTCTGCTTTGGATTTTTCTTTTAATTTCAAGTTGTTCCTCTGTGGTTGGACTTGCTTTTGAGGGGTTGGTGGTAAAGCCATGGTTCCATTCTTCCAATTGCGGAATTTCTCCTCAAGGAATTTTATGTCGAAACGCTTCCACCATGATACTTTTATTTTTAAACACAAATGCTGAGGGAATGGACTCGGACGATGCTGATGAGTTTCAAAAACATGTTGGCATA
>Ga0209489_103532_pt1 | contig 30263 bp, 18 predicted proteins | sample SiratrowhiteBW_FD_187527 | JGI IMG/M metagenome (GOLD analysis project Ga0209489, IMG submission 187527) | Root nodule microbial communities of legume samples collected from California, USA - Siratro white BW (SPAdes) (version 2) | ecosystem: Host-associated > Plants > Roots > Nodule | place...
TATAAAAAATATATATATATATATATATATATATATATATATATATATATATATATATATATATATATATATATATACACGTTTCAAAGAGCTTCTTCCTTAATACTTATTAAAAATGAGAAAACAAATTAATATCTTTTTTCATAGATTAAAATTCATACAATCAAAAAACAAAGTTTATAAAAATATGTATAAAAAATTCTATAAAATGACATGTACATAAATTAGTGCAATTTATAAACAAATATTTTTAACTTTTTTTTATAGTTTTCTCTCCTATAAACTTTTATGAAAAAATTCGTTAAACGATACTCCTAAGAGTAATTTCTCTTCGTTGGCTATAATTACCTATGGTGTTTGTCGAAAAACTAATTTCTATAAAAAAAAAAAATCAGTAAATTACTTTTAAATGGAGTTATTCTCTTCTTCAAATCATATCCTTAAAAGGGTTTGAAAGAAGAACCTCTGCTTAAAAAATCTAATCTAGTTTTATTGAAGTGAAGGATGATATCATCAATTTCATTTCATTTGAAGTTCAGAACTTGTAATAATTTAAAAAAATCTTTAGTCATTCTCTCTATATATTCAAGTAAAAAACTATAAATAAAATAAGATGAAAGAGCTTAACGTACTTGTGGACAGTGATCGAAGGCCAGTTACTGTATTATACACCTGCAACATAACATCTTGTAACTAAAGAGGGAAATCAAACAGCATATTACAGTGGCAAAAGAAAATAATATAACAAGTGATAAAATTGATAATGCAGAAAGAAAATGTGAGGTTGTGGATTTCAGAGACCACCTTAGAACTTTTCTGCAGAATGGGAGAGAAGTTACACTTTGCAGAAGCAGAGAAAAGGTGAAGTAATCTTAACGAAGGCATGGAGATGGAAAAAGATGAGAACATAGGAAGATGGAGAAGAAGAGAGAGAGAGCCTTTGAAGGGTTGAAACGAATGAGAACGTTAAATATTGAAAATTTTCAACGGGTGTGAATTTAAGAAGAAAAGGGTTCAACGAAGAGTTGGAGGAAGGTTCGTGAAGTGCGTTTGTGATTGAAATTGTCAAGAAAATAGTGCTTCCTTTTGTGACTGTAATTTGGTGTTGAAAGCTAACCCCAAAGTCACTTCATTGACTTTGATTGCTGTTTATCTGCGCGTAGGCATCACTTTCGAATTAAGATTCAGCAATGCTTTCATTCATGATAATATGCAATGATATATATGAAAATTGACTTGCTTATTGGACTATGGTTTATTTCTTTTATTTTTATATTTTTATTTATTTATTTATTTGTTGATGGTATATAAAATAAAATTATAAAAAAAATAGAAAAATATATTACATGAGATTGAAGGATTAATATTTCGGAAAAAAAAAATAGAAAGATCAAGATGAAGGAAAAATAAATAAGAACCAAAATTCCAATTTAGCAAAAATTAGTTTTCCTTTTGTCAACTATCAATTTAGCTTTGTTGTCTTAAAGAAAATTGCAACTGCAAAAGTTAGTTTTCCTTTTGACAAGATTTCTCCAAAATTTCAAATACTAAGGCAAATGAATTCTGACACTTTCTTCCTACACCTCCATAGTCTCACCCTACACCTCCATAATAGTTGCAAAATGACCAAAAAGTCCTTATGATACTTTAATATATTCCTGTTCTTTGTACCTGTGCCTTACAAGTTGTTCGTGTATACCGCTGTAAGGAGTATGTTACTCGTTTTCTCTGTGGTTTAAACGATCAGTTTTATCACATTCGTTCTCAAGTTATGATGATGAAACCCCTACCCACCATTGAATCTGCATTCTTGTTACTCATTGAGCAAGAACGTCAGTTTCTTGCACCCTCATATGATACTATCACCTTGTTCACCAATAACATTTCACCCTCGGCTGATGGTCACACTTCTTCTTTTCGCGGTCGCGGTTAACAAAGACGTGGAGGTTGCCAATTTTCTTCTGGTCGTGGTAATCTCACCTCAGGTTATGTTAATCGTTTCTATACCCATTGTCAGAAACGCGACCACACTAAAGAAACATGCTTTGAGTTGCACGGTTATCGCCCTAACTGGATCAAACCCAAGTTTTCAAACCCTACTAACATCAACAATATCGTTTCTACTACAGTTTTTGATGACAGTTTATCCAATCGCGATTCTGACCAGCCTGTAGAGAAAGTAGAAGACAAGATTCTTCTTACTAAAAAGCAGCAATTAAGCCTATTAGCCTTACTTCAGCAATCTGACTCCTCTCATCAAACCAATCAAATCACTGTCAATTCTTCAGGTACTGTTTCTCTGCATAATGCCAATGCTATTAACCCTTCTGATATGTATCATTGGCTTCTAGACATAGGTGCTACTGACCATGTGTGCTTTGATCTTACCCTTTTTCACACTTATAAACGTATTACACCAATCATTGTTCATCTTCCCAACCACCACACTGTTCAAGCCCATTTTTCTGGCACTATCTTGTTTGCTTCTGACTTTTATCTTTCAAATGTTTAATTTTTTCCACAATTTTCGTGTAATCTCATTTCTATATCTCAACTCACTAAACAACTATCTTATAAACTTACATTTTTTTCCTAATAAGCGTGTCATCTAGGATTTGATATCATTGAAGATGATTAGAGCTGCTGATGTAGTCAATGGCCTGTATACAATGACTTGGTCCAACCGTTTTAACAACCAATCTACCAACACATTTGCTCACTTGTTCTCCTCTGCCACCTCACGTCTTTGTAACATTTCTAAGCATTTTTCTATTTCTGATTGGTGGCATTTTCGTTTAGGACACCCCTCTATTGATAAACTTCATGTTCTCAAGAAAATTGATAATACTTTTACTAGCCCTGATACTAATTTGTCGTGTGATGTGTGTCACTTTGCCAAAATGGAGAAACTCTCTTTTTCACCAAGCACTACTGTTTCTCAATCCTGTTATGATTTGATACATGTTCATATTTGGGGTTCCTTTAATAGTCCCTACATTTTAGGACATCGATATTTTTTAACCATTGTAGATGATTTCTCACGGTACACTTGGGTTTTTTTCCATGAAAACTAAAACTGAAACTAGACCTGCCTTACAAACTTTCATTCGTTTAATTCATACTCAGCATCAAAAAGTTGTCAAGATCATTCGCAGTAACAATGGTCCTGAATTTAATATGACAGATTTTTATCAACAAAATGGAATTATTCACCAAAATTCATGCGTTAAAACTCCGTAACAAAATGCTATCGTTGAACGAAAACACCAAAGTATTTTAGCTATTGCTCGATCTCTTTTATTTCAGTCAAAGTTACCTCTTTGTTTTTAGAACTACGCCATCTATCATGTTGTTTTTCTATTGAATAGGTTTCCTACTGTTTTCTTAATAAATATGACTCCTTTTGATGACTTCTTTTGAGGCTTTAAATAACCATATTCCCAATTATTATATATATTATTATTATAAATAGTATAATTAATTTTATTTTTAATATTATATTGTTGTTATTATTGTTATTATTATTATTAATAATATTACTATTATTATTATATTATTATTATAGATATTATTAATGTTATTATTATTATTATTATTATTATTATTTTAAATATTATTAATAATATTATTGATATTATTATTATTATAAATATTATTATTATTATTATTATTATAAATATTATTAATAATATTATCATTATTATTATTATTATTATTATATTATTATTATTATTATTATTATAAATATCATTACTATTTTTATTATGAATATTGGATAGAATAAATTTGTTGCTAATTTAGAGGTTTAAGGTTTTGGATTTAGTCACTTCTGACTAACTCCTTAAGTATTATTTGGGCTCGTAGTTACTTGCATTTTTCCTATTTTTCATAGATACTCAATTTTGTTTCATTGCCATTTTGAAAATGTGAAGTCTTAACTTGAGAAGTTAATGCACAATAAAAAGAAAACTTTTGTGTATCACTTCAAAAGCATCCATACTAGTTTTCAATTTTATATTTTCCTCTTTTACCTGTTGTAGCCTTCTCTCAAGCCACTTGTTTTCTCCCTTGAAACTATTGTTTTGAAAAAGATAACTTTTTAATTTCATCATGAAACTTACTGAAATCATCTAATGACTGATGATAGTTAGACTCAATTTCAAAGCGATAAATACCTACATTTCCTCCAAATGATTTTACATCATCCACTAAGCACAAATTTTCATTTTCATCAATTTCGCTAGTGCTTGATGATGTTCCTAATGCATTATCCTCCCAAACAACAAACACTTTTTTCTTCTTCTTGGGTTTCTTTGCATTTCTTTATTCAAACTATTGTTTGAAATTGACTAAAGAGAAATCAAGTTTGATATGTCTAAGTTTACCACATTCAAAGCATGTAGGTGTTATCCCTCTCTTATGCTGAAAAGAAGATTTCTTCTTCTTTTTTTCCTAAAAAACATGAAAATTTCTTGACATTTAAGTTTTAGATTTTACTAGCTAAATTTTTTAATTCCTCTTCAATATGTGGTAGTTTCAAGTACTAATGATGGAAGATCATCTGAAAGAGTACATATTAAACCAATAATGAAAGCTATGAGTAGAAGAATGGAAGAGGGAGAAGGACTTCAGAAGTCTCTTCTCCTATGGAGAATAAAATATTAGAACTTCCTTTCCTTTTCTTCTTGTCTTTGTAAAATTGTAAAATATATTTTTCGGTCTTGTATTTGGGACACACGCACACACACTTAGATTAAGGTTGAAGGAACTCCAATAAGGTGCCAAGCTAGGGTAAATAACCTAGTTTGGGAGCCATGTTAGGTTAGCATGCCAGGTAAGTTAGGATTAGGAGCCACCTTTCCACAACAAGAAAAATATAGTTAGCTACCAATTTTAGCTACCAAAACAATTGATAACTAATTATGACTAAAATAACTACTAAATTAAATTTTAGTCTTTAAATAATTATAAAATAAAATTAGTAACCAAATTTTATTACCAAAATAATTTGGTTGTTAATACTAATAAAATAAAATTAATGACTATTAAATTTTAGTCAATAAAAATAAAAAAATTAAAATTTAAACTTTAAACTTTTCTTTTTTAATAACAAAATTATTTTTAATTAATTGACAGTGAAAAAAATTATTGGGATTCTTTTCCTCTACAACAATAGCAACAACAAACATCATCATGTTCCTTCGTTCTTGTCTTCCAGGAAATATCATCATCTTCCTTCATTCTTGTCTTTCAGCTCGCGAATAGATGACTCCTTATGCGAAAATAGTGATCATTTTTCCTTCCTTCTTGTCTTCCAGCTCGCGAATTGATTCGCTCCTTATGAGAAAATAATGATCGTTCTTCTCCTTTTAAGTCATGGATTAGGGTTTGTTTTTTATACGAAAATAATAATCAATTTCGTTTCTCTCCTACAACTCGTGGATTAGGGTTCATTTCCTGTACCAAAATAGCGATCAACACTTCGTTCTTCTACTTTACATTTTGCTGCGTGGTGGTGCATTGTGTTTTTTGTTTGCAATTTTTTTTGCTCATAGTTCTCTTCGCTCGTGGTTTTGGTTGTGATTGTCTACTCTTGTGGTTTTCTCTCCTCATGGTTATCTCTACTTGCAGATTTATCCACTTGCGGTTCTCTGCTTGCAATTCTCCACACTCATAGTTCTGATTTGCTCACGTTGTGTTGTTCTATTCTCTGCTCACGGTTTTCATTTGCTGGTATTTTTCTCTTTTCTTTTTCTTCTCTGTTCACGATTATGATTATTGGTATGCTGTTCTTCTTTGCTCCTAGTTCTTAAGGTATATGAAATAAATAATTGTAAATTTTAGTTACTTTTTCAATTTTTTATTATAGAAAATTTAATAACTATATAATATTTTTTTTAATTTTATAATCGATAATTGAAATTTGGAAGCAATTACAGGTATGTGTGGATCGAATTCAACTCAGCATAATCCAAGTCCATCAATGGTTTTTCTATTTTTTTTTATCGTTTTCCCTTTATTGCCTCCGTTGAATACTTTGGCCCTTAGTGTATTAGTTGTTAAGATATTTGATGCTTTGATGTATATGAATAATTGGAAGCTAAGCCATTTGATTTTATGCACATGATACTTCACTCAATTTGGCTTAGAAGACTGAACTTCAGGCTCATGGCTTCACAATAAGGGATGTTTATACATACAAAGACCCTTCTTGATTTTTCACTAAGCTCGTTTGGATACAATGTACAATGTACGAGGTTATATAAACTATTTTGGGTTGAGTAACTATTTTTGGTTTATCTGAGCTGTGTATTTTCTAAGCTAAAGGGAGATGTAGTTGTTCAAGATTTCCCATGTGACTAGGTCATGTTAACATTATAGATTCAGTTGAAATTAGTATTTTAGATAAACAAATGGTGGTTAAGTTGGTAATTGTATGTTAAATCATGACCCCAAAGTTCCAATATGAAGAAATAGTAATGCTGGTACCTCAGTTTTTGATGAGTTCAATTGATTTACAATTCTCATTCTTATCCAAATAGCTTGTTTGGTACAAATTTTACGATGTACATGTCAAATATTCTGAGTAGCTCTTCCCAACTTTATGAATCTGCCACCACTGTTCTGCTCTGCTTCACCTGTTTTGTACTACGTGGCTATTACTAATCTGACTAAGAAATGAAACATTAAATCTGACTAAGAAATGAAACATTAAATGTTTTTTTTTGTGTTTTTAAGACTCTTTATTTTCCATTTTATAATATTTAATGAAGTATTAGAAAAAATGTGAACAAATATAAGATTTTTCTCTATGCACTAAACACGTCTGCTCCCAGCTAATTGTTTCTTATATTACTATACTAATCGTCTTTTTGTCAAAATTTAGTAATTTCGTTAGTCCAAAAGAGAAGAAGCTGCCATGGTTGCAGTGCAAGTTGAGTGCCCCCCATAGTTGAAATTGTCTGTGAAAATGATTGGATTATTTTGTACAGTTGAAGAGGAGGATATATGTAGTTTTGAAATTTTCAATGTTAATTCCCCAATCCCATATTTTTCAAGTTTATTGTTGGGATTGTTGTGTTATGCATAATGGGAAATTTGAAATGTTGTCTATGAAGCAGATACATCAGAATGATATACAATTTTTGCAACATTCGTACTCTTTATCTTTAGATACACACACACACCAGAGAGATGGAACTCATTCTTGTACCAGCTGCTCCTGGCTACTATTACTGTAGCTGGTAGCCTACACATTTGAGTTGCAGTTTAATGCACTTACTTATCTTTTTACGCAATGTTCTGCATCAGACGTATGATTTCTAAGGCTGTCTTTGATGATGACCAAGTTCGAAATTTTCCCTGAATTCCTATATTTTTGTTTGCACTCGTTATGTGCCCACATCATGACTTAAACATTTGGATTGAATGTTTCTTTTTCACAAGAACGAGTTATATTGTTAATAAAAGCAACCAAATATTATAGTTTCACTACCAGATTGCAGCAATATGAATAGAAGAGTCAAATCCGCTTATTAATAAATTCCTAGGAGCGATTCAATCACAACCTCTATTATATGAGAAATGCTACTCAACTGATCATTGGGCGTGCTATCATTCAGTCTGCCATTAAAAGGTTTAGAAGGAAGTAAACATGGTTGAGTATGTTTTTTCGTAAAATTTTATTCAGGGTATGTTTAATAGTGTTTCTTTACCAACCTCAATAACATATAGCAATTCAAAATGAGAATTTTAAATTCAATCTATATGAATTTGAGTTAAATCTGTTTTTATTAGTCTATATAGTTTATCTATGGAAGAAGCAATAAATAAATAATGATATATAATAAATATGATAACAAATAGTTAAGAATATTAAATATCTCATCTATAAGTTATTATGCTTCTTTGCTCTGGAGTGAGTTATTAGGCAAATTATCATCACTAAAGCTTACCAATGCATAGGTTCTTTTGTTACTTTTAATCTTGCTGTTCTTGTGTATAATTATTCTATTATTTATGCTGCTGAGTTGGTTCCATTTTTTGTTCTTATTTTACTTTTCAATGCTGCTCAAATTGAATTTTCTATACCTTTGGTTCATTTGGTAATGCTAAACTTACATGCTTATGCCTCTTCCTTTTACATAAACTTTTATTATATTACAATTTGATGTTCTAGGGAGGTTAGATATTCGAGTTAGAAAGTTCTGCAGATCTTCAAGTTTGTCAGAAATTGGTGGGTGAGTAACTTACTCTGACTACTACCAAATTGAACTTGAGACATGGTTTTGTTATTGCCATATGCTTAAAACTTTATTTTAATGTGTGAATTGTGAAAGCAGTTAATATAATCTCTTATGTTAAATTAGTGTTAACAACTTCAAGAAATTGATGATGTGCACAGTAATTCGACAACATGGCAATTGACAGTGAATTTTAGGTGTGAACATAGATGTGAATTCATAGTAAATTTTATTACTTGTTTAATGTGTGAAGCTTCTGTTCTTGTTTTTAGACATAATTGTATTACCTAACCTTATTGGCATTGATGTTTCTCATCTGCATCTTAGTACCTTTTTCTTCCCGTCTCTACAAGTCAGTGGATGTATCATAAACTAATATTTAATTAGTTTTGAATGACTAACTATATATAAATATAATCCCAATGTTAAAGTAATGAAACCTTTATAACATTTATACCAAATCAAGTCCCGTATGAATCTAACCAAATTAACCACTTGCTTACTCTTAATTGTGCACACATGTATGTGTGTGATTAAATCTCTGTTTTTTAGAATTCAACTTTTTTCTTTTTTAGATATAGAGTAAATTTGATTCTCTTTATTTATGTATTGAAACTTATTTATGGTGTGACTTTTAGCATGGAGGAATTATACTTTTTAAATAAGTGAAGTGATTTTTGTTTTCTTCTCTATTTCACGTATACATCTACTTATTTTTCTTGGCTTAGAGTATCTTCGACAGTAAAACTAATCAAGATACTTATTTCATAGAAAAATACGATATATACTTTAGAGACTCAAAATATGCAATACTATTTATGATGAATAGTGATATTTGGCATTTTTTGCAGATCACGTTTTTTATTCTCAAGAACGCCCGGTCGAAACCTCATTTAGGAAAGAGAAAAGGTTTGACATTTTTTATTTTGGTCATTGTATTTTCTTCAACAACTTTTTTTATGTCCATGGTTTTGGGGGATATAGTTTATTGTTCTCAAATAAATTAAGCAATGATAGATTATAAGACTTTCTTTTATAGTTGAATGATGCATTGTGTTATATGATAGATTATGGATATTCGTCAAAATCGAAGTTGGATGTATAATAGATTAATGTCTAATAGAAGGGGATATAATGAAGTATTTTTAGAAGGAGTAGATGAGTTTGTGTCCTATGCATGTCAAGAAAGGAATTTGTCAAATGGAAAAATAAGATGTCCTTGTTCTAAGTACAAAAATCTAAAGTTCTTCCATTTTGAAGAAGTTAAAGTTCATCTTTATAAGAAAGGATTCATCCCTGCATATTGGTATTGGACATGTCATGGAGAAAGTGACCCAAACATAGGTGTAGATACTAATCCTGAGATTTTCAGTACACAGAAGGGACACCTCAATAGATTTGAGAGCATGACTTATGATGTTGCTGGTGTAGAGTATGAAATGGATCATGATCAAGAAATGGATGACTCCCCAAGTATGGACGAGACTCCAAATATAGAAGCTCAAAAATTTTATGAACTATTAGATATTGCCCAAAAACCATTATGGCCTGGATGTAATAATCACACTGAGTTATCTTTTGCTATTAGATTTTTGACAATTAAATCAGAGGGAAACATGTCTCAAAGATCTTGTGATCAAACATTAGCCCTTATGAAAGAGATGCATCCTGTTGGTAATCTTATTCCTAAAGATTTCTATAGGGCCAAAAAATTAGTCTCAAAACTAGGTTTAATTGTAAAAAATAATTGATTGTCGTGTTGATGGTTGTATGTTATTTTACACTTATGAAGAAATGCAAATTTTGTCATAAACCACGTTTTCAGATACAAGATGTTGATAGAGGTAAATACAAGGAGGTTCCTATTAAGAGAATGCATTATTTACCTCTCATTCCTAGGCTTAGGAGATTATATGCCTCCACGAGTTCTGCTCCATATATGAGGTGGCATCATGAAAATAGACGAGAACCTGGGGTGTTGTGTCATCCATCTGATGGTAAAGCTTGGAAACATTTTGATAAAATACATCATGAATTTGCAGCTGAACCAAGAAATGTAAGGTTAGCCTTATGTTCTAATGGTTTTTCACCTTTTAATAATTCGAATCCACCTTATTCTTGTTGGCCGGTAATTGTCACTCCTTACAATCTTCCTCCAGAATTATGCATGACTACTCCTTTTATGTTTTTGACATTGATTATTCCTGGGCCACATAGTCCAAAAGGTAAAATAGATGTTTATTTGCAACCATTGATTGATGAGCTAAAACAATTATGGAATGGAGTGTTGACATATGATATTTTAAGAAAACAAAATTTTATGATGGAAGCTGCATTAATGTGGACTATTAATGATTTTCCTGCATATGGAATGTTGTCGGGTTGGAGTACATCAGGGAGACTAGCATGTCCATATTGTATGAACCACTCATAGGCTTTTAGATTGAAAAGTGGTGGGAAAGTTTCTTTGTTTGATTCTCATAGTCAATTTTTTCCTATGAACCATTCATTTAGAAGAAATAAAGATGCATTTTATAAAGATCGAATTGAAAAGTCTCAACCTCCACATTTTCTGACTAGGAATTAACTATGGGAACAAATTCATTTTTTCCCAAAAATAACTGAAGTTAGTCCTTGTATATGTGATGGACATGGTGAGTCTCATAATTGGACAAAACAAAGCATCTTTTTGGAGTTGCCTTATTGAAAAACCAATTTTATAAAACATAATCTTGATATAATGCATGTAGAGAAAAATGTGTTTGATAATGTTTTTAACACAGTGATGGATATAAAAGATAAGACCAAAGATAATGCTAAGGCGAGAGTGGACTTAAAGGAGTATTGTAAGCGTAGAGAACTAGAACTACAAGTGCAACCTAGTGGAAAAGTCTTAAAACCTAAAGCAAAGTTTGTTTTGTCTAATGAACAAAAAAATGTTGTTTACAAATGGATCGGTGAGTTGAAAATGCCAGATGGGTATGCCTCAAATTTGCGTAGGTGTGTAAACCTAGATCGAAGGAAGTTGTTTGGAATGAAAAGTCATGATTGTCATGTGTTAATGGAGATGTTGTTACCTATTATTTTTTCGTGCACTTCCTTATCAAGCGTGGAATCCTATAGCTGAATTAAGTAAGTTTTTTAAGGATTTGTGCTCAATAATTTTGAGAGTGGATGATTTGTTATTAATGGAAAAGAATATCATCATTACAACATGTAAGTTGGAGTGAATATTTTCACCTGGATTTTTTAATTCCATGGAGCATCTGCCTATTCATTTACCTTATGAAGCAAGAGTGGGAGGTCCTGTTCAATACCGATAGATGTATCCATTTGAAAGGTGTCGCAACTAGGATCACGACGGGACATGACGATCCAAAAAATTATTAATTAATAAAACAATGGAGTCGCCACCATAGTTTTTATGGAAAACTATGGAAAAACTAAAAAATGAGGATAACGTTAGTTTGCAAAAACCGGATCTAGATTCGGGAGTCGGTTACGTGTGGAGAAGGTATTAGCACCCCCATAATGTCCTTCCTAAGACGGTACCTTTAATTAAATAAATAAACCGAGTGTGATTTTTCAAAACGTTTATTTTCCCAAGAAAGAGACAAATATTAAGATAAAACAAACAAAATATTTTTTTTAGTTTTGGGTCCGACAAGATTTGACCTTGCTCCTACGTATGTCCATCAGGGATGGAGAATCAAGGTTAGGTAGTTCTTTCAAGAAAATGATTTGTTTGAAATGTTTGATATTTTTTTATTTTTTTTGAAAGTTTTATTTTTTTTTTTGAAAATTTGGTATTTTTGATATTTTCGGAACATTTAGTATTTTTCAAAGTTAAACTTTATTTCGCTTGACGCGTACGGCCCTTTGATATTCCAAATGAAATTAAAATCTTTCGAATTAAATCTTGTATAACACTAACGGTTATTTAAGAATTTAATAAAAAAATTATTTAAATAAGACATTTTTTTTAATAAGCAAGAATATCAAACTGGAGATGCGAACCCTGACCCAAACTAGAGACGCCCTTTGGGCAGCCTGCGTGCCCTAGAGAGTCTGTTTAGGTCAAGATTAACATCAAGAGCAAAACTAGGTTTTGGGATTTAGAAAATTTTAGGATTTGGTGGGAAAGAGGTTTTGAGAGGGCAACTTTGAGGTAAAATTTGGATGATCAAATGGCAATGGAAATGAGCAAACTTGGTGTTAAATCAAAGATGAGTCTAAAGGTTTTCCATTGGTTACCTTACACCCTTAGCAACTTTAAGGATTCAGAGAACGAATTCTCCCAAGTTGGTGTGTTTGATGAATCTGAATTGTTAACTTGGTCAAATTTTGGTCTTCTAAAATCAGTTTGGGACCCCAACTTTGGGATCGAAATTAATGGTTCAAATGACATCATAAATGCACCTATGGCATACCATTGGAAAGATATTGAATCGATCTTTCCAACAAGCACAAATACAGTCGCTGGAGGTTCTTAAACTGAGAGAAAAATCCCTTGAAAGTTAGGCACTTGAAAACTGAAATCTGCCCCATAACTTAGTTTTTGGGAAAAATCCAGAAACCGGTTTGGGTAGGTTTTTCGAGCTGAGTTTGAAGGCTCAAATGGTAACATAAATACACTTATGATGTATCACTAGAACGCTTATACAAAGAACTTTCTAAAGACTACTCACACACTTTCTAAAGCTTCACGGACATGGAGAATAAACTCTACAAAGTTGGCTAGTTGGGTGTCTCTCATGACTTAGTTTCTGGGAAGTCCAGAAACCAGTTTGGGACACTACTTTCGGGGTGGTTTTGGGTGACCAAATGATCTCATAAATACGTCCACCCTAGACCAATGGAAAGAGGGTAAAAAGATCTTTCTAATGATAGCTCATACACCTCCTAAAGCTTTAAGACCAGGTAGAACGAACCTCCCAAACTAAGCCTCAAGACCACATTTAAATTTTGATGTGGTGCCCAGAAAATATTTTAAGTTACCCATGCTGGACCCACATCTTGACACTCATTTTTGAGGGATCTAGAGGTTTCATAAATGGGGTTGTAGCATACCACTGGAAAGAGGGTAAACCCAGCTTTCCAATTCAACCCCCAGCTTCTCTTAAAGGTTCCTAGATCTCCTGAAATATGCTCTCAAAGTTGGCTACTTGAACACTGAGCTCGCTGGGCTGGTTTCCGGCGAGTCTCTGGCGACCACGAGATGCCACACCATGCGGTGGCGAACGTTCCCCTCCTCACCCTCATCTCAATGGAGGTGAAATGGAGGAGAAATGAGGTTTGTGGTTGGAGAAAATAAGTTCGCAAGGTTCACCGGTCATCTTCCTCAATGGGACTTGCACCGACAAGCCTCCAGCGAGGCTCAAATGGAGGTTTCAAGGCGTTTTCAGGTTATAAAAATTGTGGGAATGAGATGGAGAGAAAGAAACGCACCTAATGGAGGCAGGAAACCCGAGTTTGGTGGCGGAGCTCTGACGAAGACCGATTTTCCGACGAGAGCTTCTTCAAGCTTTTTTGAACTATTCTGGGCTGTTCCGATTGTTTTGGAGGCTTCTTAGAGGTTATTGGAAGGTGTTTAAGTGAAAAAGAAAGAAGGAGGAGAAGGGGTCTTTTGGTGCAAAACAGTGGGTGAGTGGTTGGTTAAGGTTTCAAAGGAAACTTGGAGGTGGTTTCATGGTGGAGGTTGGTGACGATCGTTGGAAGAAGGTGTTTTTTATCTCTCTTTTTTCTTCTTCCTCCTCTTTTTGTGTTCTCTATCCTTTAAAGAGAGTCCTTTCTTTTTATTTCCTAAAAGACCCTTGCCCTTTCATCTTCCAAGAAACTCCTGCATTTTCATTTCCCAAGAAACCATGCCTTTTTACTTCCCAAGAAACCATGTCTTTTTACATCCTAAGAAACCTCATGCCTCTGCACTTCCAAAATCTTTTTATTTTACATATTGTTTGTTATTTAGTTTTTTTTTGTTTTTTCTAAAAGATAAATAATAAGAATAAAACTCTTTTGAAATAAAGTTCACCTGGACGAAATTGAGTGTTGGCAGCTGCCCCTCTTTACTTCAATTTTATTAGATAATTTGAAAATTAACATTTTCATATTATCAGAGTAAAAGTTAAGTAAAGACAAAAACACTAATTTTGTCCGGGTTGAAAGAGAAAAAGAAAATTTCAAGCATTCTGATCATTCCTCAAAAGAGAGATCACCGTTTGAAAAAAAAATGAAAAGTAGAAAGTGAGGTCGAGTCCTTAGATTGAGCCGAGAGGGTCACGCACCATCACCTGACAAGAGAACCTAAAATGACGTCATAACCTTGACCTTTTGAGGACAAGAGGGTTATGCAACCAATCATGGTTATGATCTTGACTTTTAACAAAGACGAGAGGGTCGTATGCCATTTTTGCAAAAAAAGAAATGTGAGATTACAACATTGACCTTCCGAAGACGAGAGAGTTACGAATCTTCACTGGAGATCGAGATCTTGTATCGAGAGGATCATCGCCCCAAACATAATATTGACCGTGAACCAGCGGGCCACACTTAACAATCATGAGAACGGAATCTTATATCGAGAGGATTACCGTATCTGCACTTGACACCTAGTAACGAGAGAGTCTTCTAAAAAATGTGAGCTCGAGATCTTGAATCGAGAGGAACATGAATCTTTACTAGAGATATAAATCTTGTATCGAGAGGATCATCACTCTAAACATAAGGTTGACCCTAGACCAGCAGGCCACACCTAACAACATGAGATGCTTGTATCGAGAGGATCACCATATCTTCACTTGAGACCTTGAACCGAGAGGGTCTTCTGATAACATGTGAGATCGAGATCTTGTATCGAGAGGATCACAAATCTTCACTGGAGATATAGATCTTGCATTGAGAGGGTCTTCTGAAAACATGTGTGTTCGATATCTTGTATCGAGAGGATTACGAATCTTCACTGGAGATATAGATCTTGTATCGAGAGGATCATTACTCCAAACATAAGGTCGACCTTGAACCAGCGGACCACACCTATCAACATGAGACCGGGATCTTGTATCGAGAGGACCATCGTATCTTCACTCGAGACCTAGGGTCTTCTGAAAAAATGTGTGTTCGAGATCTTGTATCGAGAGGATCACGAATCTTCACTAAAGATATAGATCTTGTATCGAGAGGATTGTCACTCCAAACATAAGGTTGACCTCGAACTAGCGGGCCACCTAACAGCATGATACTAGGATCTTGTATCAAGTGGATCACCGTTCTTCACTTGAGACCTTGTACCGAGAGGGTCTTCTGAAAACATGTGAGTTCGAGATCTTGTATGGAGAGGATCACGAATCTTCACTGGAGATATAGATCCTGTACCGAGAGGATCATCTGAAAACAAGTGTGTTCGAGATCTTGTATCGAGAGGATTACGAATCTTCACTAGAGATATAGATCTTATATCGAGAGGATCGTCACTCCAAACATAAGGTTGACCATGGACCAGCGGAGCGGGTCGTACCTAACAACATGAGATCGGGATCTTGTATCGAGAGGATCACCGTATCTTCACTTGAGACCTTGTACCGAGAGGGTCTTCTGAAAATATGTGAGTTCGAGAGCTTGTACTGAGAGGATCACAAATCTTTACTGGAGATATAGATCTTGCATCGAGAGGATCGTCACTCCAAACATAAGGTTGACCATGAACCATCGGGTCGCACCTAACAACGTGAGATCGGGATCTTGTATTGAGAGGATCACCGTATCTTCACTTGAAACCTTGCATCGAAAGGGTCTTCTGAAAACATGTGACATCGAGATCTTGTATCGAGAGGATCACGAATCTTCACTGAAGATATAGATCTTGTATCGAGAGAATCGTCACTCCAAAAATAACGTTGACCATGAACCATAGGGCCACCTAACAACATGATACCGGGATCTTGTATTTAGAGGATCACCGTATCTTCACTTGAGACCTTGTACCGAGAGGGTCTTCTCTAAACAAGTGCGTTTGAGATTTTTTCTGGAGAGGTTCACGAATCTACACTAGAGATATAGATATTGTATCGAGAGGATCATCACTCCAAACATAAGGTTGACCATTAACCACCGGGTCGCACCTAACAACATGAGACTGGGATCTTGTATCGAGAGGATCACTGTATCTTCACTTGAGACCTTGTATCGAGAGGGTCTTCTGAAAACATGTGAGTTCGAGATCTTGTATCGAGAGGATCACGAATCTTCACTGGAGATATAGATCTTGTATCGAGAGAATCGTCACACCAAACATAAGGTTGACCTTGAACCATCGGGCCACCTAACAGCATGATACTGGGATCTTGTATTTAGAGGATCACCGTATCTTCACTTGAGACCTTATACTGAGAAGGTCCTCTGAAAATATATGCATTTTAGATTTTTTCTAGAGAGGTTCATGAATCTTCACTGGAGATATAGATCTTGTATAGAGAGGACCATCACTCCAAATATAAGGTTGACCATGAAATAGTGGGTCGCACCTAACAACATGAGTTCGGGATCTTGTATCGAGAGGATCACCGTGTCTTCACTTGAGACCTTGTCTCGAGAGGGTCTTCTAAAAACATGTGAGTTCGAGATCTTATACTGAGAGGATCACGAATCTTCACTGGAGATATAGATCTTGTATCTAGAGGATCGTCACTCCAAACATAAGGTTGACCCTGAACCAGCGGGTCGCACCTAACAAGATGAGATCAGGATCTTGTATAGAGAGGATCACCGTATCTTCACTTGAGACCTTGTATCGAGAGGGTCTTCTGAAAACAAGTGATTTCGAGATCTTGTACTAAGAGGATCACGAATCTTCACTGGAGATATAGATCTTGTATCGAGAGAATCGTCACACCAAACATAAGGTTGACCTTGAACCATCGGGCCACCTAACAGCATGATACTGGGATCTTGTATTTAGAGAATCACCGTATCTTCACTTGAGACCTTGTCCCGAAAGGGTCTTCTAAAAACATGTGCGTTATAGATTTTTTCTAGTGAGGTTCACGAATCTTCATTGGAGATATCGATCTTGTATCGAGAGGATCATCACTCCAAACACAAGGTTGACTATGAACCACCGGGTCGCACCTAATAACATGAGATCAGGATCTTGTATCGAGAGGATCACCGTATATTCACTTGAGACCTTGTATCGAGAGGGTCTTCTGAAAAAATGTGAGTTCGAGATCTTGTATGGAGAGGATCACGAATATTCACTGGAGATATTGATCTTGTATCGAGAGGATTGTCACTCCAAACATAAGGTTGACCTTGAACCTGCGGGCCACCTAATAACATGGGACTGGGATCTTGTATCGAGAGGATCACCGTATCTTCATTTGAGACCTTGTATTGAGAGGGTCTTGAATTATCTTAAACTACTGAGACCTTGTCCTTTTCAGAGACGAGAGGGTCGTTAATGATCTAGAACTTTTAAGACTTTGTCGTTTTCAAGACGAGAAGGTCGTGAATTATCTAAAACTGCTGAGACCTTGTCCTTTTCAGAGACGAGAGGGTCGTGGATTATCTGAAACTGCTAAGACCTTGTCCTTTTCAGAGACGAGAAGATCATTGCTCAAAATTATTCTTTAGAGAAAGTGAGTTTGATATGTTTTTATGGAAATTCTTATCTGTTAATATGCATGAATGCATGTATGAAATTTGATCTTTTTTCTGAATGAAAATGCATGACAATTGATTTTGTTCTTTGGAAGAATGCATATATGAATGCATGATATTTTGAGTAAATACATATACTGATGCTTGATTGAATAAATACCTGAAAATTTGAGGAATTTTTCCTCTGAATGTATGCATGAGTAGATTGTTCAAATGTATACATGTGTGGATGTAATGTAAATCTGTAAAATGCATATATTGATACATGAATGTATGTAATATTTTTTCATTTTTGTTTGAATTGAAATGTAGGTGATTCTATATTTTTTTTTTTTGAGAACGCATGTACAAATATGTCAAAGTATATGAGAATGTATATATGAATGCATGTGAGATCGAGACCTTATCTATGCTGAGAGGGTCACGAACCACCTTTTTTGAAAAGAAAGGTGAGAACGAGACCTTAGCCATGCTGAGAGAATCATGAACCATTTTTTTGAAAAGATAATGCGAGAATGTGACCTTGGTCATGCCGAGAGGGTCACGAACTGCTTTTTGAAAAGATGAATGAAACTTTGAGTTTCTTCTACATGAAAACTTTGAAAATGCATATATGAAAATTTTTAGATTGCATGAATGCGTTAAATTTTTGAGTCTGCATATATTGATGCATGAAATTATTGGAGAGAATGCACTTATGAATGCATGAAAATTTTGAATTTGCATATATTGATGCATGAAATTATTTATTTATTTATTTTATTTGAGTGCATGGATGAATGCATGCAACCTTTTTTTTCTTTCAGTTTTACTTTTTGTTTGAATGAAAATGCATGTATGAATGCGTGAGATTTTGTTTTTCATTTTTGAACGAAAATGAGATTTTATTATTTTTTTTAATGTATGTAAAAAATATGTATCAGACTCTATGAAATGCATGTAAGAATGCATGAGACTTTATTTTGATCAATTTTTTATGAGAATGCATGTATAGATGCATGAGACTTTATTTGATCATTTTTTAATGAGATTTTATTTTTTTGCAATGTTGACACTTTTAGAAAGAAATGCATAGGCGCAATGAGGGTGCACGGATGTATGCGTGAGACTTTTGTTTGATCAATTTTTGTCCCTTTTCAAATGCATGTATGTCATGAGAGTGCATAAATGAATGCACAAAACTCTATTTTGTCATTTTCGTTCAATTTTTAATTTTTGGTTGAGAATGCATGTGTAAATGTATAAGACTATATGAAAATGCATGCATGAATGCATGAGAGTTTATTTTTTCCATTTTTGAACAATAATGCATGAATGATTTCACGAGACTCTATTTCTTCTATGGATGAGAATGCATGTACAAATACATTAGAGTATATGAAATGCATAAGGATGCATGAGACTTTTGAATGCCATGAGTGTACACGAGACTTTATTTTTTTTATTTTTTGCAATGTTGATATCAAAGAATGTTTATGCTAAAGATGGTGTATGAATGTATGTATGAGACTCTTTTTTCATTTTTTTCGTAATTCTCTTTGTCATTGTTGAATTCAATTGAAATTTGTTCTTGAAAATGATGGATGTTGCAAATCCTGAAGTTATTGTTAAAATTGGAGCTTTATTGACTTTTTTCTTTAAAACATTTTTAATGCACGTGCATGAATCCATCGGTGGATGAAATATGTGGGATGGAAGGTTGAAAAGGTTTGAAAGGAAAGCTTGTGTTAACACCTAATTTTGTCCGGATTTATTTATCAAAATATTAATAATAAAAAGTTTCTCTTTTAATTAGAATTTTGGATTTTTGTTCTTATGTTCTTTCATTTTCTGCTCAGCAGAAAAAGACCCGTTGGAAGGTTGACTTGGGCAGGTGTTTGAAGGGACAAAGCCATTTTGTTGAGAACAAGTAAAGTTTGGCAGCGACAGGAAGGTTGGCAGGGGACAATTGTTAGGATGGGGAAATTTTTATTGTAGGAGGTGGCTTTGTTGAGGGCAACGTTACATGGAAGCATCACAGGTAGTAGCATGAACAAGGTTTGGAGCGTTAAGGGCATAGCTGGCAAAGAGAGGATCCTGCCTAAATTTAGGGAAAAAAAAAGGAAAGAGGATCCTCCAATTTCGAATCTCCCCTTTTCGTTATTTTTCAATTTTAATTTTAATATTTTTTTTGTAAAATAAAATTATATACATGGAAAAGAAAAATATTTTGTTTGATTATTATTTTTTGATAAAGAAAGTAAAACTAGCAAAATGATAAGAGTAATTTTTTTTTTAATTTTTTACTATTTCATCTTTCCCAAAATAAGAAAGAAGTAAAAGAGAAATTAAACTACATCATTAATTATTTTTACATGACTCACCATCATCGCTCACTGCACTTCCTGAATTCCGATGAGTAGCTCCTCTATTTCCAAGTCGTCGCACCCCTAAGGCATTCGCCTTCACGTGAAGCCCCTTTTACCAGCGTCGCTGCAGAGCGGAAAAGCCCCGCCATCTTTGTAACCAGCCCCCACAACCTCCAATCTCGTTACCCACTTCACCATCGAGTCACCCATCAAAACCATAGCCCCACGTCCTCCATCCCAGCTCTCTCGCCGCGAGCTAGCCCACCGAAAGCGACACCGCTTCTCTCAATCTTAGCCACCGCCAAAACGCGAGCCGAGCCACCTCCAAACTCGATCATAATCACTGCCAAGTAACCATTTATGTTTGCGCCGCTGCCCCTCTCCGTTCTCCAAAGCCGTTATTTGTCGCTATGCCTCTTTCTTGTCCGAGGCCCTTTTGCTCGCCCTGCCACCTCACGTTCCCATAACACCAACCTTCCTCCACCATCGCTTGAGAACACGGATGCCGCCATCGTTATTATCACATCGCTATCGAAGATTTTCTCGCTATTTGAGAAGCCTCTTGTGCCTCTTAGGTTAACTCACTGAAAATTTTCTTAATCTCGTTTTCCCTTTTGAAACTGTGCACCAGCAGCCACGTTCATTTCCTATCTCATAACTTAATTTGATTAGCGTAATAATAAAAAAAATAGAAAAAATTTAAAAGCTTTGGGCTTGACATTTTGACTAAAGGAACAAAAATTAGCGAGTTGAGATATTGAAGTGGGCATTTGAATTAAGCAGTGGTCATGGCATTGTGTGATTGGGCAAAATATTTTGATTGTTGGCACCTAATATTGCACAGGCGGTGGAAGGGTATGTGCACGTTGGGGTTCTTTTCTTAAAAAGTTAGGTTCAATGTATTTAAAGTATCCATACATCTCACTTTTTCATAGTTTTTTATATAATAAAAAAGAAAGGGAACTTGGATTTTGGTACTTTTTCCTCGTAACATCATTGTATTATGGGACCCACGTGCTTTATAGACACCTAATATTTCTATCAAAACAGCCAGAAAAGTTTCCAAACAGATATATAACATGTCGCCTACCCTAAGATTCAATATTCCAGCAATAACAAAATAACAATCATATATACAAAAAAGAAAGGAAAAGACCAACATTTTGAAAAGACTACTCACACACCTTCTAAAGGTTCACGGACATGGAGAATAAACTTTATAAAGTTGGCTAGTTGGTTGTCTCTCATGACCTGGTTTCTGGGAAGTGCAGAAACTAGTTTGGGGCACTACTTTCAGGGTGATTTTGGGTGACCAAATGATCTCATAAATGTATCGACCCTAGACCAATGTAAAGAGGGTAAAAAGATCTTTCTAATGATAGCTCATACGCCTCCTAAAGCTTTAAGAACACGGAGAACGAACCTCCCAAAATAAGCCTCAAGACCACGTTTACGATTTTATGTGGTGCCCAGAAAATATTCTAAGTTACCCATGCTGGACCAGCATCTTGACACTCATTTTTAAGAGATCTAGAGGTTTCATAAATGGGGTTGTGGCATACCACTAGAAAGAGGGTAAACCCAACTTTCCAATTCAACCCCCAGCTTCTCCTAAAGGTTCCTAGATCTCCTTAAATATGCTCTCAAAGTTGGCATAGGTCACTAAAATTTTGGTAGCTAATCTTACATACCAATTATCTTGACTTAATTAGTCACTAAATTCAATCATTACTTCTATTTTGTAGTTATTTAGCAACCAAAATTTGATTTGGTGACTATTTTGATCACAATTAGCAGCCATTTCATTTGGTAGCAAAAAATTAGTCTCTAAATAGCTTTTCTCTTGTAGTGACTTCTACTGTAAAGGTGTGGTTCATTTTGTATCAAATCATTTTTCAAACCGTTTTTCAAATCGTAAACTACCTGATAATTGTAATCAAAATTTGTTTATAGCCTTTAAGAGATTATTGATGCTTCAGCTAGCAATAACAGGACATATTTTCTTGATACCCTAAACTCAAGTGTATTAATAATGATATGCTACAAAATCTAGTTAAGAAAAAGCAATTCAAACATCTATAAATAAAGTCTAGTCATAGATTACCTGGGAAGGGATTTTAAACCTGTGATTTTGTATGCTAGTAAAATAGTAATAATAAATTAACACCACACTGCAATCTTGGATTTTCAAGAATAGACTATGCAACCTTAACTCGTTTTTTTTATCTCCAAATCGTCTTTGTGCATGTTTAGTTCAATGTTTTAAGGCTTTTGGGCCTAAGTCAAACATAAATCTGTAGCTTCTACATCATTTATTTGTATGCCCTTTTTGTTATGCAGAATTAGTGTTATGCCTATTTTGGAATGTCCTAGTTGTTACTACAATTTGGTTAAGGGTGAAAGTGAGTTTAGGTATGTTGAACATTTACTTATGTTATTATATATAGCTCAAGTTCATAACTCAAATATTTTGCTTATATATATATATATATATATATATATATATATATATATATATATATATATATATATATATATATTATCAGTGGTAATGTAATGTTTATAAATGTAGTTGACCTTACCTAGTGAGATAAGGCTTCTCTAGTTGTTATTGTATTATAGTCCAGTCATTCTTTTATTGCCTCAGGGCAGCTAGTTTTCTAACTGTCCATGTGATTTTTGACTGAATTTATTTATAAATGATACAAACTAAATTTATTTACTTCAAAGTTACAATACAGTTTATTTATTTGGCTTTTGCGATGTTACAATTAATTTTAATTTAACCCTTTCTCACCGTAAATAAATTTACCCCAAGTGACCTGAATTTGATGTTTAGAGCAGAGAAGCAAGTTATCTTTCTTGCTAGGAAAACAATTAAATGTGTTCGTTTATCACTCCTTTTTCATACTTTTGTTAAGATGCCAAGATAAAAAGTAAGTCAGTGGCCTACCTCGCTTGGGATGTTGTTTTGATGTTGAATGAATTTTAATTTTAAGTTACACATTTTTATTTTTCTATTTTAACTTACATCGTAGCGCTGAATTTCAAGTTTCAACTATCACAGGCATGTAATCTTATTGTGATAATCTCTAATATTTTTGTAATGAAAGAGTAGCATTCCAAATATTATCACACCATGCACCAATCATCAATTATTCTCTACAATTTCAAAATAAGAAAGTGTTTTGGTGGTAAAATCCTTTATCCTTTATAAAGATAGAACAATGATGAGAAACACTTGAGCCATTACGGTGGAAAGAGAAGAAGAGACACAATGAGAATAGGTATTGTGATGTGAATTACAAATGGCAATCACTAATAGACACAAACACTCTCTCTGATAAATATGAAAAGCCATCATTATCACTGTTTATATTTTGATTCACTATATATTCCTAGTGTTTCTCTTGCCTCTAAAAAGCTTTGTCAAATTTGGTATTACCTTCTTTCTCTTCTTAATAGTAAAAGGAGTTACAAATCGAACTGTGGGTTAATCATTCATCTAAAACTTTGCTCTTCTTGCATGTGTAATAATATCATTGAGTTTGATGCTCTAGGTCATACGAATCATGGTTGCTCTATAAATTTAAATAGTACTAATAGGGCTTGATGGCATCCCTAGTGGTCAAAACACTTCCACAAAACTTTTCCCTTATGAAAGAAAAATAAAGCATGAGATTATTATAGAATAGGAAAATATTTAGTCATCTTGGTTTGTGATGTGAGGGGCTACATGGTTTGGGACACTGTTTTGAAATGTGTAGATAGAAAATCTTATTTCATGGCTTAAAGATTAAGATAGTTGGCCAATGAAGTAATAACAATTAGGTGGAATTAGTATGTACAACTCACTGACATGTTAGATGGTACAAACTTATGACCTGATAAGATAATATCATGCTTAGATAATGTTAGGATAATTTAATGTTTAGGGCAACTTGTAAGAATTTATTTTGTTACATGTTGCATTCTCTCCCTAAGGGTTTGTTTGGATTGGGGAGTGGATTTGAGGAAGTGGATTTGAGATGAAAGTGTATGAAAAGTTTGGTTGTTTGGATTAAGGGAAAGATGGTGAGAGAAGAATTGAGAGTTTATAAAAGTTTGTGAGTGATGTGATAGGTGTAGTTGATAAAATATTTTTTTTAGTAGATAAAATTATAGTTAAAATTAATTTAAAATTAGATATAATTAATTTATTAGTTGTACTTAATAAATTATTATTATTTTAATTATAAAATTTATGAAAATGTCAATTATTATTTTTAATTTTTAATATTAATATTATTAATAATTTTATCATTTTTTATAATTATTTTTTAAATTTTATTGAATTTATTTATTATTTAACATAAAATATATATTAACAAAATATTAAATTCATTTTATTGTCTTAATATATTATTTATTATAAATTTAATTAATATATATATATTTTATATGATTTATTATTTTAAAATAAAATAAATGTTTTTTTATGTTTTATTTAATTATAATATATTAAATATATTATTATATATAATAAAAGTAAACTTTCTTCGCATGTAAGTGAAGAAACTTTTCGTTTTTCATGCTTTATTTTTTTTTTCCCCACTTTTAGTGCAAATTGGCGCTTCGCGACTTTCTGTCGTTTGAAGCAAACATAACCTAATTGATACAACTATTTTGTGTTACATTGCAGGAAAGGAAGAAGTACGTGGTTTAATGAGAAAAAGAAAAAGCTACATTATTAAAACAAATTAAACTATTGTTTCAAAGTTGAAATTTCCTATTAATATTGTGTTGCCATGGGATGCAATAGTTTATCATTTTCTATTTTAACTTTGAACTTTTTTTTTGTATGGTACTTGTTAACACTGTGTTGTCATGGGATGAAATGGTGTATTATTTTGATATAATGATTCATTTTTTCACATGGTTATATATGAAAATTTAAATATTTTTTATTTCTTCTGTCAAATTAAAAAATAATTTTAGTTACTTTTCTATTCTAAATTATTTTAACAAGAAAAAATATGATATCACAATTCAATAATTGAAAAGTATAATATTATCATTATTTAGAGACCAATATAGTGACCACCTTTTGGTATTTATATCTCAATAAAATTAGTCACTAAATTGGTTTTAATGAAATTGGTCACTAAATTGATTTTAATAAAATTTGTCACTAAATTGGTTTCAATGAAATTGGTCACTAAATTGATTTCAATGAAATTGGTCACTAAATTGATTTCAATGAAATTGGTCATTAAATTGATTTCAATAAAATTGGTCACTAAATTGATTTCAGTGAAAATGGCTAGTAAATTGGTTTCAATGAAATTGGCTTTTAATTATGATAACTAATTTGGTTTCTAAATCAGGATCTAAATTAGTTTATAAAATTAGTTATCAAAGTTTTAGTCACTTATTATTATTGAACTCCAAATTAGTCTTTAATCAAATTAGTAACTAATTTTATCATTTTAGAGACTAATAAATTAATTTGTTTTCTTGTAATGAAAAACAAAATGTATGTAACATCAACTTTTCCTTAATAGAGGTAAATAGCATCACCTCTTTTAACAAAAGGAAGTACAAGATCAAATAAAGTTTGATTAAAAAAAAAGTAATTGAGCCAACATTGATCCAATATGATAACTAGCAAAAAGAAAAAAGAAGTTAAGAAATATATTCCAGTTTATTTCATAATATTTTTTAATTAATTTGGATATTTTAATTACAAAATATAAATAAATACACAATTTTTAGTAAAAGAAAAAAATTTAATATTTAAAATTTGTATCAATATAAGAAAGAACGTATGAAATAATATCAATAAAAATTATCAATAAATTAATGATAAAAAGATAAAAATTTGGTGTTTAAAACTTTCATTTGTTTTAATCAATCCACCACCATTTTCCCCAATTCGGTAGATCTGTCAAATCAAATTATAGGTTTTTAATAATGGGTTTTTCTTCACATGTTCTCAACGAGGTATTGTTCTCATATATCATATATCTTTATATTAATCAGATGCCCATTTTTAGTCAACCTATGAACTATATATGCCCATGTAATATATATTGTACTATATTAATAGCTTGGCCATTTAGTTATATTTTACATAGCCTATGTAAGAATGATTAATTGCTGGTAGATTGCGTTTTATTAGCTTATGTAATAATTAATCGATGTGTTAATTAGTCTATGTGCTATAGTAGTTAGTTGTTAGCTGATTCTATCTTATTAGCCAATGTGTTACATAGTCCATGTATTATAGTGTTTGCTTGTTGGTGGATTGTGCCTAATTAGTATATGTGCTAACTAATTTGTGATACATAACTTATGTGTTATAATAATGGTTTGTTAGCTAATCGTATCTTCTTTGCCTAAGTTAGCTTATATGTTCATCTTATTTAGAGTGTGCTCATCGTATTGAGCATGTGTTATTATATTTACTACTTAACCTATGCACTATTACGAAGTTTTAGGAAATTAACAAGTTCAATATTGTATCTAACATGTGCGACCTTATTCGTTATTAACTTTTATTACCACGTTTTAAGCAGTCAACAAGTGTATTATCATATTTAGCATGTGTTATCTTATTTGGTTATGCAATATTATCCTACATATTCATAACACATTTATAAGGATTTTAGTACTTAACAAGTTCGGAAGTTTGGTCATGCATGTTGTGAACAACATATTTAGACGTAACGAATAAACATAAATATCGTCACAAGCTAGGATTTCAACCATGGCTAAAGTTGTAGCCACTTAAAGGAGTTTTCATTGGGTGCAGTGGCAGCTCAAAATTTTAGAAAGTCTACAGCGAATAAAAAAATGAGACTTTATTTTAAATTAATAAAATAATTAAAATTATAATATTTTTGTCTAAAATTTATTTTTCGAACTGATACAAAATTATCATATTAATTTTATTTAAAAAATAATTTTCAATAGACAATAAAGCTAATCTTTTTAATCTTTGTTGAGACATTGTTGATCTAAATAAGATTTTATTAGTTTAAGTTTTGAAAAACTCTGTTTAGTTGGAGCAATTGATACTGGAATTGTTAACATTTTCTATATATGCATTTGAAAAATAGTTTATTCATTTTATATAATTAAGAATGTCAATTGGTTTACCATTTTCCTATCCTATAATCTCTATTTAATTCTGAAAATAAATATAAGTCATCAAGATTCAATAAATTATCATATTTCAAACACTTTCATTCAAAGAAGACTCGCCTGTATTTTCTAATTCATTTTTTTGTTTATTTTTATAAATTTATCTATAGCCCCTTTTTGTGATTCAACAAAAAGTTTAACTCTTTTTTTTTTAAATAACCTGATTCAAATTTTCTAGTTGTCAAATTTGTATATTTTTATATAAAATTAAAAATTATAATATATATCACACTGAATATAACTTATAAGTATATAAAATAAATCTAAGTTAAAAAGATAACACCTGATTGTCAAGACAATAAACTTGATCGTAGAGTCTCAAGTCTCCTATTATGATATTATCATGTCCTTTGGTATGTCTTTAAATATAATCTGTAACTTCTATATTCTCTTTCTTGAATCTGCACAAATTATTTTAAGATTAATTAAATAATAATAAAAAATAAAAAAAATAGGATCAATTGATCAATCTCATATTATTTTTACCTAATATTGATGCACTCAAAAGGAGCCAAAGTGAACACACACTCTTCCTCAATAAATCTACTCCTCAAAGTCTCAAAGTAAACATACGAGCAATAAATGCACAGTATAAAATGATGAAATATGAAATGAAAGAATTTTGAAATTGAAAACAAGTTGAAATAATATTATCGAAGGAACAAAGAGAAAGAGGAAGAAACCAAATAAGTGAAGAAAGAAGGAGAGAAGTGGAAGAGTCAAACAATGATATGACATATAAAGAGATTATATCAATCCGTTGGAATACATAATAGGGAACGGATAAATTAGAAAGTTTTGAGAAAGATTCCTTGACTGTTGAATTTTATTTTTAAATATTATTCATTTATTATAAGAAAGTTGCAAGAATATTATTTATTAAATAGTATTTATAGTAACAATATAAATTTAAAGTCATTAAATAATATTTATAGTACCAATGTAAACTTAAAGTCAGTTAAAATATTTAAATTTTTAATAAAAATTTTGTTATTATAATCTTAAAATTAAATATTTTTTATTTTATAATAATATGTGAGTATTAAATTTTTTTGAGATCTTTGAGGCCTTGAGGTCTAAAGCATATTAAATATTTTTTAGACCTTTCTCACCTTAAGGCCTAAAGCATATTAAATTTTTTGAGGCCTTTGTGGCCTTGAGGCCTAAAGCATATTAAATTTTTTTGAGGCTTTTGAAGCCTTGAGGCCTAAAGTTGTTGCTTTGCCTACTTGGGCCTTGAGCCACCCCTGATTGGGTGTATTTTTCTTTCTAGGTTGATAGGCTCATTTTCTTGGTCAAGGATCATCATGTTGAGAAAAGTGAGAGAAAAAAAAATATCAGAAAAATCAAACAAGAATGAGAGAATCAAACTCACACAAGGAAATGACACCAGATCCTCACGATACAGGGATCAGTCTGAGCCGATCACCGCCACAAACTATCAACTTTGATACCACTTGCTGAAAAATCAAAAAGAGAAAATATCGAAAAAATCAAACAAGAATGAGACATGAGTCAAAGCCAAAAAAAATTAACACCACCTTTAACCCAAAACCTTAAGGCATTAAGTTTGTGAGTTTTCTTTTTTATATGTTGCTCAACTTTTTCATTTTTATTCAGTGTGAGACTTAGACTCACATTTGGATATATTATTAATTTATCTTTTCCATTTCAACTTTAACCCAGTTGTGACTGTATATTCCGATGCAGTGGTTATTCATGTACTTGAACGGGAACATTTATCGTTCAGACCTTTCCTCCTTTCTCATTTCCCTTTTCCATCTATGCTTTCCACGATTCATCTCCTTCTTTGACAATGCCATTTTGTTTTTCTACGAAATCAATAGTAAGTTATATATCTAATTTCCATTCATGTCATGGAAGAATAAACAACTTTAGCTAAAATAATATCTATCTATATACTTTTAGATCTACAGGTTGGATTCTAATTTTTATAGCGTCACTTTGTCAAAAATAGCATTTAGCTGTTCAAGTTTGTGATAGTGAGTGGTTTCATTTTTTTTCTTCTAATTCTTGTAGTTGTTTACCAAGTTGGTTGTGGGACTCGGGTTCAATAAAAGGGAAAGCCCTCTAAAGAAGGATTTTTTGGGTGCGCAGACTTTTAAAATCTTTCCCATAAACTAGTTGTAGGATGAATAGAATAAAGTCAACAATCCTAGACAACTGATCCTACTAATTGAGGCCCAGAAGGTTCTTTTAAAGGCCTTAAACTCAAAAACGTTAGCAATTGATGCTATACCGAACACAATATATGGAAAGCGACAAATGCCCTACTATTAAAATGTAGTTGGGTTGGATTAACATTCAAAATTCTTAATTCTTTTTTGTTTTCAAATAGATCTAAGTGCAGACGTAATCCCAACTTTATAAAGAAGGTATTGTAAAAAGGAAAAAAAAAAAGAAAAAGAAAGTGGTTCATCTACTTCACAAGTCTCCACAACTACTTCTATTTCTGATTCCTTGTCCGGCTAAAGTATTTTCATCTCTAATCCTCTTTAGATGTTTTACTATGGTGTATCCCAAAGTCTCGTAGAATATCATTCTTAGCCTAGGATATAACACATGATTATCTATTTTTCTTGCCACATCTTACACTTTCCGTTTTCTTACCTAAGCAAATCCACAAGCAACCCAATAAATTCCCATAAACGCTCAACAACAAAACTTATACATTTAAGACAAAAACCCATAAATTCAACAAGCTCACACATCAAAACCCAAAAATTCAATGCTGTCAAACAACAGCAGACACATAACATAAACCTAAATATTCGGCAAGAAATTTGCATACTTTAATGATGGTAGTTTTTTT
>Ga0209489_103535_pt1 | contig 30255 bp, 18 predicted proteins | sample SiratrowhiteBW_FD_187527 | JGI IMG/M metagenome (GOLD analysis project Ga0209489, IMG submission 187527) | Root nodule microbial communities of legume samples collected from California, USA - Siratro white BW (SPAdes) (version 2) | ecosystem: Host-associated > Plants > Roots > Nodule | place...
TTTTTAAATTGTTGGAGCTTATTAATGATTAACAAATGCACATCATGCTAAGTTGAATCATACTTGCCTCAACCACATTCCTAAGTTCTAGACCAAGCTTCAAATCTTCATGAATCTTCATGCATTCCACATATGATCATAGGTCTTGAACTTCTTCACACATGGTTGGCTTCATCAAATCACTGCAGCAGTCCACTGATGCTAACATCTTTTTCACAAAATAAGAATTATATCCATCACGACCTGGGCATTTTGTACTGGCACATTGACTCACTACTTCCAGGATCTCTGCCTCAAAGATATTACTACACAAGTTTACATTATTTTCACCTGTAATTGACTTAAAACCAACTCGATCCAAATTCAACCTTATCTTCTCTCGTGCCTCAAATCTACTTTCAAAAAAATTTTTCACATAGCTTTTAACACTTGTTGGATCTTCACACCAAGCTCCATCTATAGTAAGTCCAACTATCTCACTTTGTGCCCTTTTCCACCTCAATCTAGAGTGATAGAATTTTGAGTTTATATCGTCACTTTTTAGCCACTCTACTCTCATCTTCTACCTAACCATAGCCATTTCCCTCTCCTAGAGGCACCTCAATTGACTAAACAGATCCACCCTCTTAACTCTCATATCATCTTGGAGAGCCCCTACATCATCACAAGAATCGATTTCTTCAATTTCCACTAGCAGTTCTCTCTTTCTCTTCATTGAGCTACTAAACACTTCCTTATTCCATAGTTTTATTTCTTTTTTCATACATTTTAGTTTCTCCTTAAGATATTCCATGCTGTTACCATTTGAGATTGGTACCTCCATGATTTTCTAACCACTTCCTTCAACCCTTGTGTTTGTAGCCAGACATCAAAAGTCCTAAACGGTTTTGGGTCCCCAATCCTTTATATTATTCTTCACAATTAAAGCACAATGATTAGAGACTTGCTTTGTATATTGTTTAGAGTGTGACCATTGAGCCAACCACTCATCTGACATTAGTACTCTATCTAATCTTCCTCTTGATGGTCTATACCAAGTGAACTTCCTATCCACTAATAGGAAGTCCTTCAAATCACACTTATCAATAAACTCATTAAACCTTTGTCTATATTATTCGATGTCCCATTACTTATCTCTTTTCTTTCTGAAACACGCCTTACTGAATTGAAATCGCCTATCAAACACTTATTAGAACAGTTTGAGACCAACAGTGCAAACTCAATCTGTCTCCACAATTGATGCCAAGACCACACCACACCCTCCACATTTGCATTCGCCTTCCGTTAGCACGAACCCTTTTCACTCAGCTAATCTAATCTTTGTACTCAATAGATTAAAGCATTCTTTGGTTTTAAGGTAGTTAATTTGGTCTCTTGCACAAATACCACACCCGGATTCACTTTTCTTATTAATTCTTTCAAATACTTCCACTTAATATCCCCTCTCAAACCTCTTATATTAATGCTTACTAACGTAATTAATGAAACTCTTCCTCATATGACGCTACCGCGGCATCACTATATTATCCCTTTCCTCCATCTCAATAACAACTCCTATTTCCTTCGCTGTACCCCATAATCTCAACTCTTCTATATCACTTTCCAACACCCTAATCCTTCTATTAGAGTTAAAGATGTTAATATCTATAATGAAAGTAGATAAATTTGAAGTAACCAACTTAAATCCAAAGGTTCTTTACTCAATAATTGGAAATGGTTATGGCTTTTACTAAACGCATTTTCTTCTTCCCGCATTTCATGAAAGTCACACTTCTCGGCCACACGCTGTTGAGCAAGGCCTGTAGCAGTTTCATCTCCCAGAGCGACTTCATCTTCCTCTAAATGCACTGCACTATCACCCCATCATCGGAAGACAAGTTCACGTCACCTGCATCTGCACTCCAAACTCTGCCTGCCAGCGAACCATCCTCAACGTCGCCATCACCGCCGTCGCAGTTGCTGTCGTCCACGGCCTCCTCCATTGTATGGGCTTTTTCACCTGCATCTCCGACGTGTCCTGCACCTCCCACGTGTCCTGCACCTCTTTTCTCTTTCCCACTACCATTCGTGGGCTCCACTATCATTACATTTCCCCCTCCTATCTCTTTTCTCTCTTCCCCTATCACTACATTTCCCTCTCTTGCAACTCTTTTCTCTCTCCCACTACCATTCGCGCACCCTACTACCACTACATTTCCCATGTTACATTCACACGCTTCCCTTTCACATTACCTCGTCCACGCCACCCACGCCATCCACTAATGCACGTCGATTTCGATTGTGCCTTTTCATTTCCTGAAGACATAAAGAATTAAGAATATAGTTTATCAGATATATAGTGATTGATGATCAAATGGATTTTTATGTCACCGTGACGTTGTTATCTCCAAAATTAAATTATAAGACTGAAGAATTAAGAAATTGTTTGAAATTTTAATAAACTAAAAGAAAATCTTTCCAAGTTTTGTTTGAAATATAAGGACTAAATCCGTATAAGTAAATGTTCTAAATAATTTAAATCATAGGATTAATCGTTTAAAATTATTTTAGTTAAACATGTTTAATTGATGCGCTTTATTTCTGTTCTAACAATTTTTTTTATATTTAATTTCCTATTCAAGCATATATTGAACAAAATTTATTTTTATTTGAAATTTAATATGGATAAGTAAATTAATTATTTATATTAAATTTTTAATATCCGATTGAACTGTTTGAAAAAAAAAACATTTGTTAAAATGCACCGATCAAATCTAAATTTAATTTTGATGGAATTTCAATTTAAGCCATTTATTTTATTTTCTCCATATGCATACTTAATTGTGGTAATGCATATTTGATTGTTGTGTCTTATTTTGGGACCACTTTCATTTAATAATGCGATCTTGACTTAGTCGTTTAATAGACACCATACACTTGCTATTGGATTAATAAACGTGAATAACTTGGTTTTTATGTTGCTCTAGAAATGACAATATACAACGCATAAATAGAGACACTTTGGTTCTATAAAAAAACATTCCTCTTCAATGGAAAATCAAGTCTCAGTTATCAACCCTTCCTACTGTGCTCCTCACACTATCAATCTACAAATTAATACAGAGAAAGGAACCACTTACAATGAAAAAGATTATCGTTGCTCATGCTATACTCATTCTTACGTTAATTAGTTTTATTAGTTTAATATTCACCCAACTTCAAAAATAATCTCTTCTTAAATTTTTTATTCTACCCACTATACTAACCATGCTGTTCTTATTTCTTAATTTCTATACAGATTATGACGTCGTCTAGGAGATGCAAAGTTTTAAAGGGTGAAAGCAATAATTTATCTAATTTGTTATTTTCGGTTAATGAAATAAAGTTCAAGATTCTGCATGGGATTACTAAATTAAACGTGTTCCTAGCAAACAATAAAGACGAAAAGAAAAGTGACTTTAGAGTTATTATTTATGGAAGTAAAAGGTCATGCACTGTTTATGCTGGTGAATCTCCCACCATCTTAGCCAAAGTATGACTACTCAGTTAGTATATATGCTGGTGGCTTCAACCCCAATGTTGACTATGCCTTCATAGTGGCACTTCTTATGATTGTTAATGAGATGGATTGCTCTGAGGCGCCCGAGCCTAAGGATAATACAGATGATATCATTAGTGCCATAGGAAAGATTGCAGTTTCATCGTTAGGACCTGCGAGTAAATAAATATATTTTATAAGAAAATGTAAGTAAAAGTGAGGAAACAAATTTAGAGTTCTCCCTAATGTATAGATGTTTGTTGTATTATATTGTATATGACTATTTCTATTATCTTTTATATGTCAATGTTGTATATGAGTACGTATGAATTGTTCTGACGGAGCCGAGGATAATACAGATGATATCGTTAGTGCCATGAAAATTATTACAACATCGATTGCATGAAGCGTGAAAATAAATATATTGTATAAGAAACTATTAATGTAAGTGAGGAAATAAATTTTGAGTCCTTCGTAATGTACTTATATATGTCTGTTGTATTATTTTGTATAATAAATCTGAAATATGTGGGACAAGGTTTCTTTTTTATTCACTTGTGTCTTGTAAAAACAAAGCCCACCACAGAATTTTGTAGGTAAAAGTATAAATAAAATGAGATAATGAAATTATCCCAATCTATATAAGAAAAGGGAACTATTACAATAGCTTATAACCATAGGCATCCCAACCTATAGACAAAGAGTAATAACCTATCCATAGCTTGACAAATTGTTCAATGGTATATGAGGAATAGTAACAAAATATTAGGTCCCAAAATTCACAAAACATCAATAACAAACATTCTGCCATCCGTGCCTACATTTGTGTCAAAGATGATAAAATAAACAGTACATGAGTTGGTATATTGTAAGAATTATTGATTTTTCTAGCAGCTTCAACAAATCTCTCTGATTCATTAGATTTGTACTTGTGCTTCATATTTATTGCTTGAAGACATTCTTCATGACTCCCCTCTACTATGTTTTATCTTCCACCGCTTTTTAACTTTTTCTCTAACAAAAACACAATCCTTCTTACTAGTATAATCTTATCAATGTTTTTATGATCTATGTGATTTAACCAGTTTCTTGATTTATCCTTACCTGGATAATCTCTGCATTTATTCTTTTCATAATCCAGATACCTTACCATTCAATGCTAGGCATTTATGCATCTCCCCCTTATCCCTTTCTAACTAATCATTATCATGCATATTAATGATTCCATACAGCAATCCAATTAAGACAAGCTAATATTTTTATATTTTTTTTCCTTAACACTACTAATGATTTGATTCGGCGTGGAAAAAGTTCTAATATATCACACTTTCTACTTTTTAAAATATATCATTTTTGCTTTTAAATGTTCCATATTGTCATCATCCATACCAAACTCTCACACAATTATTTTTTCTACTAACTTTAGCCCGTTAGAAACCTAAAAGGTGTTTTGTGACCAATTTATGATGCACAGATTGCATCACTAACCATTTATCACGCATATTCCAAAGACTACTAAGTTTCATATATTCGAAAAATAAATAAAATGGTGCACGCAAATGGAAAAAAGGTAAAACTTTAAGATTCCAAAGTTTTTGATGAATCTTCTCATTTTCTCAAAAAATAATCACCCATTATCTTATTATATGCCTCTTTCAACTTTGTACTCCTTTACACTCCTCCCTTTCTAGTCCCACTTGGTCATCAAAAGAGTTATTTGTTGCACATCCTTGTACGCATATTAAAAATTTCCCTAACATGAGTTTTTCCAATACAAATCATATCCATCTCTAAAACAGTTTTCACTTCCATAATTGTCCTTGTCACACCTCAAGCTTTTCTAATTTAAAATCCTTGGCATAAATGATACGAAACATGTCCTTTAATGGGACTTCTCCAATCCAATAATCATCCTAAAAGTAGATTTTATTTCCTTTTCCAACTTTCAAGCTTAAGTTTTCATTGAACCAATTTCCTTCTTTACATTTTCTATGAACAAGTTTGTGGGCATAAATTTAATTTATAAATAATAATTGTAAATCTAGATGGTGGTGGGACATAAGAAATAAATTTATTAAGAATTTATTTATGAATTAAAACAAATTTAATATGAATTAAAAATTATTCATGAATATATATATATATATATATATATTTTTTGATGGAAAAATATATTATTCATGAATTGATAAAAAAATTCAATCACTATTTTAATCCCTAAAGTAAATTAAAATACTATCCCACTTTTTCGGTTGTTAATGGAATCAAATTATTAAAAAAATTATTTTTATGATTAATTCAGAGTTTGAGATTATTAGTGAAGAAATATATTTTGATTGCTAATTATTATTATTATTATTAATGTTAGTTGCTAATAATAATAATAATTAATATTATTATTATTATAAATATTCTCTAATATAGTAATTATAGTGTTTATGTTTACTTATTAGACCTTATTATTATTATTAATGTTTTTTTTAATTAAAGACTCATGTTAAATATGATTTTACATTTTAACATTTTAATTAGATTAATATTCCAAAATTCATCAGTCATATGTCTTTACATAAAAAGAATATTATTAAAAAAAATAAAAAAAATACCAAAAGACACGGGATCAAACCAAACATTTGCAAAAAATAAAAAAATAAAAAAAAAAAAAAATTCTTTCAATCAAAATAAAGAGAGTTGGAACTTGAGTGATTCTTCCAACACCTTCATACTCACTTTCTATATATCCATAATTTTAACATAGTTATATTTTAATCTTGAGATGGTACGAATTTCATACAAAGGGTTCTCTCTTAAGTAGTGATCGAGATAGCGTGTCTATTGTGTCTCGATTATGTGTTGTTCCTACTGTTGTGGCCAATATTGTGATATATAGTTCCCAGTGATAAAAACACATCTTTATCCCCAATTTCTAGCTTTCTAACCCATTTTTTTCTTCTGGTTTCTCCTTCCTTTTCTTTTTCATTAGATACTATTTGAAACCCTTCTTCCTTACACCTTAATAAGAACACAACACTTCAATCCTTTCGAGATTCTAAATTTCTACTTGGGGCAGTTTATTTACTTTTTGTTTTGTTGATTTTTAGAGTTATTTCATGGAAATATTTTTTCGGAATCGATTTACACAATAAAGTATTCAAACTTTTTTGATAGTTTTTGTTTGAAATGAAAACAATTTTTTTAAGATCAAGGGCACCATTTTCTTCTAAAAGGTTTTTCTATGCTCTCCAACAACAATATTTATTTCTCTTCAGAGGTCATAGACATTACTTGGGTTTAGGATTAAATTACGGGTTGTAAAATCTGTAATATAAAAATGTTTATAAATACATTGTGAGTTGTATTATCCGTAATACAAAAAAAATTAAAATGTATGCAGGTTGTATAAATCGCAATACATTTAGAAAAATTTATACTTGCAGTTTGTACAATTCATAGTGTAAAAGGTGTAGAAAAAATAATTACGGGTTGTACAATCTGCAATGATAATATTTTTTAATTACATTGCGGTTTGTGCAATCTGCGAAGGAAAAAAAATGAATCGCACTTACCGTTAATGAAGACTTTTTTTGTCTTTTTCTCAAGACTAAAATGGAAATATGTTAAAATTATAGAGGTGCGGGAAGTCAGTAAGAATCAGTCTCGAAACCTAGTATGAAAAAAGTCCAACCCATATTCAGGTAAAGTAGAATATCAGGTAAACTCAAGCTTTCTTTTTCCACCTAAATTAGTCAAGACAAATTCTTCCTCCACCTCCATATCCTCTTCCTGCATCTCATAAAAAATTTAATTTCCAAAGTACTCACGTTGAAATGACCAAAATGACCTTGAAGTGTCATCCGGTTGTCATTTGCGAAACAAAATGACAACCGGATGACACCCCATTGTAAATCGGATGGGATTTCATCCGGTTGTCATTTTGTTTTGCAAATGACAACCAGATACACCCCAAAATGTAAACCAGATAGGATGACATCCAGTTTACATTAAAAAAAAAAGTAAACTGAATGGGAGTATCATCCGGTTGTCATTTTATTTTACAAATGACAATCGGATGACACCCCATCTGATTTACATTTTAAAAAATGAATAATTATAGGTTGACAACCTGAGGTGACATTCCACCCAGGTTACAACCGCACGTGGCACTGACGTGGTCACTCATGTCTGACGTGGCAAAATAGATCCAGCGTGGCATTGGGGTAAATTTTAGGGTTTCATTTTCATTTGATTTGGTTTCAGTGCTACAGCCACTCGCAATTTCGTTCCGTTTCCCTTCGTTGAGCACCACAACCCCCCACAGTTCCCTTTCATTTTCCTTCGTAAGCGTCGCAGCCACCCACCCATCTACAGGTTCCCTTTCGTTTTCCTTCGTGAGCGTCGCAGCCCCCAACCCATCTACAGGTTCCCTTTCACTTTCCTTCATTGAGCATCGCAACCCCCAACAATTGAGTTTCAACATTTGCAATCATTCCGTTTGAGTTTTCAACATTTGCAATCAACCGCAGTCACCCACGAAATCAGTTTTCGTTTTGAATCGACCCATCTTGTCATTTACAAACGTGGCAGGTATGTTGTTAGATTTTTGTTTGTCTTTCGTGTAATGGGAGTTGTTAATTTGTGTTTGTTTTTTTTTGTGTTATTTACATATACATTGTTGTGTGTTCAAGACTGTATGTGGAAAAGTGGTAGTATTTGACGTATGGAGGTTAGTTTGGCACATAATTGCTGCCCCTGTAATTTGTGGTCAGAAAGTTGCACACAATTAAACAGTTAAGTATAGAGGGTTAAACAGTTATGAACTGTCAATGGTGTTAATGGTATTGGCTCTTTTGTTAAATGTAAAAGAATTTGTGGGATGTGGGGTCAGAAACTGTAACACAATTACACACTTAAGTTGACATTGTTAAACATTTTTCAACGTTGAATGCTTGTAATGGCAGTTTTGAACATTTTTCCATTTTTCATATTTCATAATGTATAGGTACTGAATTGTTTTACTGAAGATGTTCATTCTAAACTAGCTATGGCTGCTAGAAGGTCTAACGCAAGAAGATCCGATGTTGATAACAATGGATTAAAGGTTAATGACTTTTTCTTGCATTTAAAGTTTGTTAATAAAGAAATGGTTTTGCTTTCTTGAATTAATTTTGTTTGCCATGATATTGCAGATCAGAGTTATTCACCGAGTTGACATTGATGTAATTGTTGAAGTGAACAACAAGCTACGTGATTTTCAAAGGGCAAAGTTGGAGAGAACTCCATTTAAATGGCTTGTTCGGATGACACAACCAATTAACATTTCTTGTCCTTTGTTGAGGGAGTTGGTCAGTCGTTGGTCTCCCAATGACCAAAGCTTTAGAATTAGGGAGTTTCTAGTTCCTCTGTCTGGTGTAGATGTTTGTATGGGGTTAGGCCTAGGGATAACTGGTCAAGAGGTTAGTTTTAATGATAATAATTTAGGTTTGGTAAATAATTTGTTCAATTGTGAGGATATTACCGTCACCAGTATAGTTGAAAAATTGAATGATAAAATTTTAAATTCCAAAAAAAATGTAGATGACTTTTGCAGACTTTACATATTGCTTACTTTTGTTGTATTCTATTTTCCTAGGACTACTAGGACTGTTTGTACATATCCGTTTTATTTGTTAGATAGTTTGGAGGACCTTCATTTATATAATTGGGGTGGGGCAGTCCTATCAATGTTAAGTAGTAGTTTAGATAGATGTTCTTACAATTTCCATCACCAAAAGAATTTGCAAGGGATGTACCTCTGCGGTTGTGTGTCGGTGTTGCAGGTCAGTGTATTATTGTTGGAGTTTATATTTACTTTACTATATTATTTTATTGATGGACCGTTTTTGTATTGAACAGTTGTGGGTTGTTCAACACGTTGGCATGGGTACGCTCAGTTCATTTCCACGCTTTATAGACTGGCCTTCTTTGACAATGAGATCTTCAAGAATTGAATCTGCATTCTTATATAACGAGGTTTGTATTCAGTTTTATTCTTATTTTTCAATTGAAATGGTTACTTGACAAAAATGTCCCCGACATTGTTGATTGTTTGGGAGTGGGGTGTGACAGAAGAAGAGGGGAGTTTGGACATAGTACGAGAAGCACTTGAGTCCGTACGTGTTGAAAGCTTACCACAGAGTCAGGCTGAAAACATTACATGCTCACACGACTGTGAGGGGATTGTGGCCCAACAATATGAATGCAGAGGAATAATTGATACCAATTATGCGTGCATTGCCTATATTGAGGAAGATATGCATCTGTTGAGAGAGCAGATGAAGAACTGTTGGAGGGAAGGATCCCGTGTGGGTGAGGCGGGAACCAGTATGGGTATGGGTGGACCGAATATGGGCGATGTTGGACATAGTATGGGTGAGGATGAACGTACAATGTATGATCATGAACTTAGTATGTATGACGACCAACATACTATGTATCATGACGAACATAATATGGTTGACGAGGAGCCCAGGATGTGTGATGCCTTATCATTATTTTGTTCGGGTCAAGAGAGACATAGTATGAGTCACGACGACTGCACTACGGCTGAGCAGGGACATGCTATGGGTCTTGAGGATCCGAACATGGGTCAGCAGGGTGAAAATTTTTAGACTCCACAACCGGTCTTTGGTGGGTACCTCGAATACAATGTTCATGATGGAGGAAATCTGGCTGGTGTGGGAACATCTTCTCGGAGTCCAGCAGCGACACACATCCGTTCGTATGTTCACTATACCGTACGGTTTGCCGGTCTTGATTTTGGAAGGTTGTATAAGCTTGTCACTGCAAAACGGCGTAAGAATGAGTCTATCAGGTACTTTGATTGTTGTTTGGAAATATATTTGTCGAAGGGAAAGTTTATGAGTTTTATATTAACCATATGCTTATGTGAAGTTGTTGTTGTTTACATAGGCTTGTAGTTGATTTTGGTAGACAAATGCTAACTAACATGAACATTTCTTCACTTCAACAAGGGCTCGAGTTGACAACATGGTAAATTTAGTGAATTTTCATTATTTTGTTGTGCTTAGTTAGTTGTAAATAATGAATTCATCAAGTTTTGTAGGTTATGTTGTTTGCAACATGCGTCATGACCATTGACCAGTTAAACATCGTAGGAAGTGTGAATAGACTTTTCTTTAGTCCTTGGTTAGTGGTATGTGATATTGATTTGGTTGTTTTTATGTTTTAAGTATCAATAGAGCAATTTTTTTGCAAGTAATATCTTGTTAATGGTTTTTAGACCCACGTTATTAATGAGATGAATACGGAGAAGTCTAAATGTCGATCATGGAATCATCATGATTACAAACTATGTTTTTCTCATCCTTCATTGGAGTTGGAACTCGTGTTGGGTTGTGAATTTTTAAGTTCGTATTCCATTATATTTAAATCAAGTTTATTACACACAATTGTTGTGATAATGACGTTGTCTTGTTCGGAATGTAGGTATTTTTTCCAGCACTTTGTAATGAGCACTGGTGGTGCTATGTGCTAAAGTCTACGAGTAGAAAATTATTTGTAATTGATTCTATCGGTGACCATGATGGATCCCGTACGCTAGTGGACAATGCAGTGGTAATTGTACATGTTCAATATTGATTTTATGTATACGATTTTCTGAGTGAATTTAATGTTTGTAGGCAAGTCGACTCCACCATCTATTGTGGTTGCTGGAGGAAGGTCGTCTAGGTCCTCCACTCATGATCGTGAATGAAGATGTCCCTGATCAACCAAATTTGTGAGTATACATGTTTGTTAAATATAGGCTACTATATGTGTTTACTTTGGTATAATTGTTGAGGATGTGCAGGTATGATTACGACATTATTGTGATTAAATGTATGGAATATTGGGATGGTGTGCCTCGGTTTAATGGGAAGACCATGCCCAAATTCACGACGGTGAGTATCTAATTTTGTTAAGTTTACATGTGTATTCTGTTTAGACTATGATTTTTTAATATTTTTATTATTTCACTTAATGTATTATGGTAATTTTTTTTGTGCAAAAAGAACTTCAAACATATCGACAAGATCTTGTTTGTCAATGGATCCTTCACGATAACAATGTTTGTCGACAAACTGTCTTGGAGGGTTTTAAGCTTATATGAGTTGTAATGATGACTTTAGTCGATTTTTTAAGAAGTTTGTACATTGTGTAGAAGATTATGAAGTTTAGTTTGTAAATTGTAATATGTACTTGATTTAAGGTTTTACTGTGTTGAACTTTGTGTACAATTATTTCCAGCAATGAAAGAGTTGTTATTTTCTGTTAAATTAAAAATGGAGGCGCAAATTGTTACTTAATTGTTGTCTTCGTTTGTGCTCACGAGTAATGGTCAGCTAATAATGAAAAATTACACACTTAACTGGGCAGGGTTACACAGATAGTATGTCCAGTGCTGGGAATTGGAGATGGGACTGTTTGATTCCTTACTTAACACATTGGCAGGGTGTTTTATGATAAATAACTCTCACAGCAGTGTTAGGTGTCACACTGCATGACATTTGAACTATTTCGTTTGTGCTCACGAGTAATGGTCAGCGAATAATAAATAATTACACACTTAACTGGGCAGGGTTACACACACATTGTGTCCAGTGCTGGCAATTGGAGATGGGACTGTTTGATTCCTTACTTAACACATTGGCAGGATGTTTTATTATAAATAACTCTCACATCAGTGTTAGGTGCCAACTGCATGACATTAATGCAGAAAAAGTAATAATGAATACATCAAGTGGTAGCGCATAAACCTAAGTCTGTTACATCGAACCAAAATAAAAGGAAAACTCCATCACAATTTAAGACATGTCAACTCCCTTCGTTATAAGCATTTGTGTATACTGAGTTCAGTAGTGACATAAAACCCACTCCACCCACAGGTGAGACCTGTTTTAGATAGAAAATATGTTAGAGGGCATCACAGCCAACGGTATATAACTTAACAAACATAAAAAAAATCACTTGAAAATATTTTCTAACCGGTTGGCTACCATTATATGAGAACATTGTTGTCTTGAATTGGTTTTCATTACCAACATTGGCATCTGAGTATGTAACGTGTCCATGTGTTGTCTGTATGGTTTTAGCATGACTTGTCCTCTTTCGTTTTGCAAATACCTCAGACCTTGACTTCAACCTTGAAGAGTTTGTAAATGAACATCATTAAGCACTTCAATTTACCTGCAACATGAAAACACATCCAGCCACACGAACAATTGAACAATGTTCGTTCTGAATAGACCGAGAAGCTCTACACAAACTTTTCACCAAATATGTATAAACAGCTGCCCCCCAAATTAAAACTAGAAAGTTCAACTAAATTATCTACAAGCTGAAACAGACCTGGATACACATTTCCCATTCTATTGGGAAACAAGAATTCAGATAAACCTAACAAAATATATAACTTACAAAAATCCCCAGGCCTACCATCAGCCTCACATCTAACAAGTTGATCATAAACCATGCTAACTTTAACTATTCCACCACCGAATAAACTCCTACACTCACTATCATCATTTTCACATTCTAAATCTACATCTAATCCACAAACTCTGAAACCTAATGCTACATAAACATCTAACAAAGTAAATGACACAAACACACACCCAATCATAAATCCACCTCTTTTCTCTAATCCTACTAATTCTAACTTCATCAGACAATACAGTAAACCAACCAAACGGTGTACCTTCAATGCAATGCCTCTGTTCTAATGTTAACAACTTGTTTACAGTGCCCAGATATTTGGGGTAACAGAAATGACGAACGCATAGCTCACGTCCCTGTGAAGAACTCTCCACATTTGACATTGTTTTTTTCCTGCAAATCAATCCTACAATGTAAGCATTGTATTTCTTTTTTCAAATAAATGATGAAAATCAAAAATCATTCCCATACACCAACATTGATTCCCAATAACAGCACAATACCAACAAAGCAGTGAAAAACCAACAAATGAAATGCGCAAAAGAACAAAAATACCTACGTCGTCGCCGTTATACTCCTTCACTTCGCCTCCTTTGCTCGACCAATCGCCCTTGACCGGTCTCCTTCCCCAAAAAGCAATGTACCCTAAACCCTAAATACTCACTCTGATCCCCCTTTGTCGTTGCCGGTGTCCGCCCTCCTCAATGCTCTTCCTCATTTTTTATGAGTAGCTCAAACCTATGATCTGTTTCACGTCTCTTCAACTCCCCGCTAGCCACTCACATATCTTCGAAACCTTCAAATTGGGTGGTAAAATACAATAGTACCCCTAAGTCAATCTGTCTTTTATTTTCCTACTATGCCCTCAGTCACGTTGGATAAGTTACCACGTCTGCAGGTGGCAAAAGGGTGGATTCCACGTAAGGTTGGCAAAAAAATTTTTTCCTTAAAAAATATATATAAATCGGATAGAATTTCATTCGATTGGTGTATATTTATTTATTTTTACTTTCTTCAACCTTAGGAAATGGTGGAGTGGGAGCAAAGAGTAAAGTACCTGGAAAGATGCATGCTTGTGGTCATGATGCTCATGTCGTCGTGCCTTACTTTGTCTCCACATGGAACTGTTCTTGTTTTTCAACCACCCGAGAAAGGAGGTGCAAGGGCTAGGAAAATTTTAAATTCTGAAGTCTTGAAAAATATCTCTGCTATATTTGGATTGTATATTACATCTGCTCTAAGGCGGATCCTATATTTGGAGGAAGCGACTTCTTTGAAGCAACAATAAATAACAGGGGAGATGATGCGCCACGGAGAGAGTTATGGAGGTGAAGAAAGTAGAAAGTAATATTGACTTTTTTTAATTTTAAAATAAGAGTAAATGAGTAATTTTATATTCCGTATGAAAGTGAAGAATGAAGGCGTGGGGTAGAAGAAGAATTCGTCATTAGTCAATCTATAATACAATCTAAAATTCATGAACCTAAACCCAAAGGTCATCCCTTTTGGAGAGCTTCTTCCTGCACCTCCATATATTTTTTTAATTTTCCAGAATGTCCCTAATTAATTTTTACACTGCCTCATTTACCCTTCTCAACCCTACATCTCCATATATTCCTTTACCTCCTTACATTTCACACTTTCCTTCAGTTCTTACTATCACTGTGCACCGCCACCACTGCCTTCCATCATGAAGATGAATTTGCCGCCATCATCGTCCATTGAAGGTAATGTGATGTTGTAAATTGAAGTGGTATTGGAAGAAGAAGGGGGAAAGAAACGCTACGCCTGGCGTTGTGGGGGGTGCATTTTCCGCACAAGCATTCCTAAAATTAAAACTAATATAAGGAAATATTTTACCCATCTACTCAAGATTTTGTTTGAAGTCCTAGTCTAGAATGTCATATATTGGTTTGTGATTTTTTACAATTTTAAATATTTTTTATACAAGTCTGATTAAAGAAAAATTGTTATCAGTAGTATAACCCTTTACTAATCCAATACAACCAGTCATCTTAAATGAAGCCTTATCTTAAATCTTACAATTCTTATAAGAGAAGATTAGTTGACAATATATATCTTCAATTAAACGTTGTAATAGAAATTTAGACATATAAAGATTTTAAGTAGATATATTGTGTTATGATTATTGTTGGTACTTTTATCGAGTTTGATTATATTTCACTTTTTAATAAAAACTAACTTTGATTTGAACTATAAGTTTTACCATATTTCTGAATTCATATGCATAACCAAGATAGTTTTAGCAAATTTAGGTTGGTGCCTGAAAAAAATTAAAGAACAATGAATTTTAAGGACAGTTATTTCAAATTAGTCTGGTTGAAATAGTTTTTCTTTTAATAGAAATCACACATTAAAAAAGTAATATCTTATAATAAAAACATATTCATATAAAAAATTCAAAATAAACAATTAAAATTTGATGTGATTTCACTTCTTAAGACCTATGCCTATAAATACTTAACAAAAATATTTTATTACTCAAAAAGTTATTTTATAAGAATAAAATTGTAGATAAATTTGTAAGTTTTCTCAACTTAAAATACAATTTTTACAAAACTAACTTTAATTCTAAAGAAGTTCGTTATATTCACATCTCGTATAAAAGATAATATTGATTTGATGTAAAAGTGTTCTAATATTATTATGTAGTGAATTAGCATTTATTCTACGGGGAGATTAACAATCAAGTGCTTAAAGATGAGGAAGAAGAATTTCTTCATAATGAATCTTGTCTAAAAAAATATCTTAGTTCCTTAACACACTAATTGAATCGAGTTATTTATGTACATTTAATTACTTTTCATTTCTTATTTTATTTACTCGCTATAGCAATGCTTTACCTTAATGTTTGTAGTTTTATGTAAACTTGTCCGAGAACTACATAATTAAGGATTTGTTTGATAAAATAAAACAAAATTTCATGTCTGAAAATTATAATCCCAACAAATTACGAATATTGTATTGGCCAGGGACGATGAACTTAGGGTTGGGGAGGGGCCCGCATTTTTTTCACGTTGCAAAAGTGAATTTTGATTCTGCAAATAAAATTCATCCTTTGACAAACCATTATAATCAGTCTATCAATTGAAATTTTTGAAATCTTATCGATTGTGCAACTAAATAAAGTCTCTATAATTTTCAAACGTAAATGAATTTGCTTTTAGAAGTCCCTTTATTAATGGAATAATTTTATGAATAATGCTATATATTATAAATTGAAAAAAATATGAAATTCCTTATTAAAATGGGTTCTCAAATTTATGAATGATATGTAAACTACTTTATACTGATTGAATATATAAGAGGAGTGATTTCCCCAAAATGATGAATATTTGTGTCAGATTTAGTATGGACTACCAAGCTCAATAAGGTTATTTCTTATTTAAGGATTATTTATTGAGAATGATAGTTTATAAGAAATCCAAAGGAAAAAGTACAAAACAGGCTTTCAGCATTTATCTAATCTTGTCTTTCATCTTCGTTAATCTCGTCAAGAATCACGATTAACGCCACTATGAACGCATAATCAATGTTGGGATAAACCGTGACCATGAAATGGTCTTTTCCAATCAAAATACTCTGAACTGTGTGCTTTTTATGCATCTGTAATAACATTCCCACAAAATATTTTCAGTTTAATTTCCATATATATCTTTAACTAATGCAAATTTTTAATTAATTGAAAACTACTCTGTTAATTACCAATAATTATGATTAAATAGTATTGAAAGAATAATTTATCTGCATATAATTAATTGAAATATACTCTGTTTACCAATAAGTCTCTGATGTCTGGATAAAAGATTAAAACATTTTAATATATATAAAGATTAAAAAAACAGTTTTCTATAAAAAAAATCACTTTTCAATTTGAGAGATGAAAACAAATATATCTAAAAATTGAGGGGAAAAACTTATTTAAACATAACCAACTCAAAATAGTGAATTAAAACCAATTATAATTGTTCTGAGAAAAAAAAAATAATAGATAAAAATATGTTATCTTTCCGAAAAATTTGAAAGTCCATTTTAGCTCTTTTAAAATCTTTTGTTCTCTTAATTTAGGAAGGCACAAGGCGATTTAACCAGCACTTACAAGATTAAAGGTAATTTCTTTCAAAATCACAGAGCCAACAGAGGAGGAAAAAAGTTTCAGAAAAATTAAACTAAAAAAAAATGATTTTGAATATTTAATGAGAAAAAGTTTTACCTGGGCCACGATGGTTTGAGATTCACCAGCATAAACAATGCAAGATCGTTCGAACCAACTACCTTTAACCTTAAAGTCACAAACATCTTCTTTGGTGTTATTAGCCAAAAACACATCCAATTTGGTCTTAAAGTGAATAAGGGACGATCGCTTCAGAGAAAATATCAGATCTTTGGCATCTGTGCTGTCCCCTCTGAAAGCTTGCCATCGATCATGTGCTGTCATTATCTGCATCAACACCACAATTTTTCACCAAAACCTACTTAAACACCCTCACAGAGCTATTTTAATATTGTTTTTTAATCATATTTAGTATGTTAAATAGGATTAAGAAATAATATTAAAATACCCTTTTTTTTAAAAAAAAAAAAAAAACTACTTAGATTGAACAAGAGTAAGGGAACTAATCAGAGTGTTTAGTTGATTGAGTTAGGGTATGAGATGATTAACTTTCACTAAGTAAAAATAATATAAATTTTGACCTAATAATTTAAACGATGTGTTTGGAGGAGGAAGAGAAAGAGAAAGGAAGAATGAAAAACCTTGCGGCGGAGGGTGACGATGGGGTGGTCGGCGGCGTCGACGAGGACGCGGCGGTCACGGAGGGTCATGAGAGATCCCTTGACTTTGAAGACGACGTTGCCGTTAACGTCGGTGACCACGAAGTTGCCGTCGGAGATGCTCATCACCTTCTTCACCACCGCCAGATCCACCGGGTACGGAGCGCAGAACTGCGGCCCGATCACGGTGGTCGGCACCGCCGGCATCGGGGCGGAGGTTGTGGGCTGCGGCGGATAATACGGGTTTGGTTGTGCCATGTATAAGGATCACACTAACACAAATAAGTAATAAAAAAATTTGTAATTATTGTCTCCAAAACCGAAATTTTTTGTTTGCGAATTTAGAACGAATGAGTTCTGAAAGTTTCTTATATAGAATACACGATGATTGATGATGAATTGGATATGATGGCTTTTTCTTTTCTTAGTGAATTTGATCATATTCACATGACGTGTACTTTCCACATTGGAGGGATCATGATTTATTACACGAATAATTAATACCTGAAATTTTATTTTTAACTTCGCCAAAATAAGATGTCTTTTCTTTTATCAAGAAAATAATAGTTGTCATTTTCTATATTGAATTTGCTGGTTGTAGATTTTTTCTCAATGTTGACTCTAAGATTTTTTATTTATTTATTACAGCTTGTATATCTAACCACAGGTTTATATTGACTTTGAATCAATGATATTATGAATCTTTATAATAATTTTTAATTTGTTATGTTTTAAAAATTAATTTTCATAATAATTATATTTTAAACATATTTCTTTATCAATAATATACAATTTGTATAATAATCTTGTTATAGTTAAAAGCTAATAATGTGTTCTGATATGTGATTAATAAACTATTCAAATATCATCACTAAATTTTATTTTATAAAAATAATGTTAAATAGTTGTCATATGGATATAACTTTTCTTGATAGCTATTACAAAAAAAAAAAAAAAGAATCAACCTTCAAAAAGGTTGTTTAAGTCTTGCAAAAAATATTTTGTTCATAATTTAGGTTCTACACCATAGAAAACGAATAACATAGCCCATACGAAAAAAAAGTCAACTTAAAAACATAAATCTTGTTAAAGTTTTATAAAGATTATTTTTAGCACATTTTTAATTAATATGTCATAATAAAGTAAAGTTAAAAGCAGAAAAGTTTGGTTTAAAAGAAATACAAAATACGAAAGAAAGGGAGAAATAAAAATTAAAAAATGATTTTAAGTTAAATAACCGATTGCAAGTTTAGGGTTCAGAGTATTCTCATTAAAAAATATTCTATTTTTTTTTTCTTAATTAGTGTAAAACATCATGAAATTCAATTATAATATTCAAAATTCAACACTTGTATAGCGTGATTAATGCATACGGAGGGATTTATTATAAATAAACACTAATCTGTGTATAAATCAATTTAAATTTATAGAAAAAAAAACTCGTTATCTTTTTTATTTTTTAAATATATACGCGTTAGTGTAAGCGTGTTGCGTTTTGTTATTTTTCTAAATTACGCGCATTATTCTTGGTTGCTTAATTGAATATTGATCATATGCGATGCGACTGATACCAATTACGTGTCTCGTCACAAGACAACTACAAATTTTCTTGTGAAAATGCAATTTAATTAAACCAAATATTCAAAACACAAATTACAGTTATGTCATCAAATAGATTTAGTTTCTAATCCATTTTAGATTTCTGCTTTTAGTCTTTAGATTTTTATTTAACTGGAAGGCTTTTTAATATCTAATTTGTGTTGTTAAACTATGATATGACGTTAATTTTATAATACTTCGTGTCGATTATTTTCGATGAATAAAAATTTTATTTATTTATTTATTTTTCGAATTTAAGATGAAATACTGGTCATATTGATCCATTAAAATACATTATTTGTCATAGTTTTGTCATTTTGCAATATCATAATCCCTTAAAATACATTATTTGTTTTGATTGCTTTTCTCGTTTTAATATTTTAAAATTTTCAAGCTCAAAAGCTATATTTGTCATTGTTTGAGTCAATAACCATTTATGTTTTGCAATATAATCAAATATGTCTTCAGAGGTATTTTTTCTTTGACCATTTCCACACTCTTTTGCAAAAATAATATATATATATATATGTGTGTCACATTTCATCTTCCTCGTTTCTTCACCTTCTCTTTCCTAACTACTTACTATTGATCCAATTAATCTCACCATTGAAGAAAAATGTTTATAAATTTTCCATGTTTACTAGGATAAACTAGATCATATACTATTTAACAAGGATAACTTTACTGTTTGAAAAGCTAGGGGCTGAACCACTCTGACATAATAGACCAATCAAATAAATCATTTCTATTTTTAAACTACATAAATAAATTTAATTTTAAATTTTAAATATACAATTTAATACATAAAATTATAATATAAATATATATTTTAATAAAATAATATTATGTTTATAAAATAATTTGAATTATAATAATTATGTAGGCTGACCCCTAATTTGTGGTCCAGGCTAATCCAAATCAATTTAAGTTGTGAATTAAATAGGGTCAATCAAGATTGATTCACTTTTATGTAAGTTTCTATTTTATTTAACTTAATCCAACCTATTATAATTTGAGTTTTTTGGATAAGAAATGGAGCCAACCCTATATTAAAGCTCTAAACAATTGATATTGCTTGTTTAATTAGATGTATTTTATTTATATAAACTATATGTATGACAATGATTTAATGTGTGTTTTGAATTTTAAATAGAAATTAAACTCAATTGAAATTGAAGAAATATAGTTTTAAGTTAATCAAAGTTTATAGTAAATCTTGTTTTTAACTAGATTTGAAACACACTGAGACGTTGTTTAAGTGAAATCCAAACACATTTTTCATAGTTAATTTAAAGTTTCAGATAAAAGTGTAAGATATTTTGGATAGTCCAGAATACACAGTTAAATAACATGAAACACGTGAAAGTACTGCATACTCAGAGTTCTGAAGCTAACCCACGAGTCATATATAATGAATCTTAATATATTTAAATCAAATTATAATATATAACTGAAAGTATTTAGAAAAGAACATAATAGATGACAGAATAATCTTAATAATTTTTTGTCGAAATAGATTTTAATTATATTTTAATAAATAAATTTACGTTTAATTTAATATGAAAAATGGGGTAGGAAAAAAAATTAATTGAGAAAAAAAATGATGTGTGAAAGAGATTTCTGTGGACAGCAAAATTGACATAAGTTTAATGCTTAGTGTGAAAGTCCACATTGGGTACCTACCTTCAAATAGCTGGGAACTTTATCATTGTTTCAGGGAACTAAAGATGAACCCATAGTAAAACAGAAATTATGTCTTTTCTTACTTTTATTACCTTACTTATTGTTATTTTGTTCTTCTTAAATCTACTGTTATGCTTATAGTTATAGTTTTATGAAATAATAATTTTAGTTTTATAAGGAAATTACATATTTCAATTTTATTTTTCACATATTTGTTAATAAGAACAACGTTAGGTATTTATTTATGTATGGCACTAATAGTAATGTTTAATATTAAGATTTAATATTTATAATCACTACAAATATATACTAATGAAGTGATATATTATATGAGACTAAAATTGTTTAATTTTGAAAAACTAAATAACCAAATGTAGTATTAGAATTTGTAAGAATCAATTGACAATTTTGGAGAAAGAAAAGTGGATTTAGGTTGTTTCTTATAATTTAGTAAAAGATTATAAATATGTTATTACCAAATCTTATCCAAAGTAGCGGATGAAATATAATAAACAATAAGACAATTAGTCCAAACATTTAGCACAATAACTTAAAACTCAAATTCTAATACACTAGGTTAAAATAATCTTGTATAATTCAATTTTCTTATTCGGGTTCTCATAATGATATTATAAAGCTATATTTGGAACGAGAAAAAGAAGAAGAGAGAGAACAAAAATAAAGACAAATTATGTTCTTTCTTTGTTATGATTTCTCAAAAAGTTGAGGGAAAAGAAAAAATATAAGTTGGAATCACCAATTTTATAATCTTTCCAAAATAATAAAAAAAAGCATAAAGAAAATGATAATAACATAGGAACCTAATTTAAGCTTATGGACAATATGATATAATAACAATATACTAATTTTATTTTTGTAATTTTTATATACACAGCGTATGTTCTAAAATAAATGAGTTGTTTCAAAAGTAGAAGAATATTATAGGAATATGCTTATATTCTTTCTTATCCTTTTAGGTCATATTGTGTGTAAATAAGCTATATATTATTGTAATCATTGAAGATCTAGAGTATATGGTGATTTTATGTTTATCCTTTGTCTTTATTCCTTTCTCAATTAATTTGTCTCTTATGATTTCCAAAGCTGGTTAGGTTTCATGGCCGCTTCTAATTTACATCTCATTGAGGTCAACACGTTCCTTAATGTCATTTTAGGCAAAGGCAGCAACACACCACAATTAGGACAAGAAAAATTCAATATTTATAATAAAACATTTATATATTTCTTTCATATAAAATAATGATATATAATTTTTATAAAACAACTTAGAAAATCATTTGTCTTTTCATTCATTTTTAGTTTATTTTTTTTATCACTTTCTTTAAGAAAACAAAGATATAATGAGAGAGCTAAAAAATAATATTATTGTCATAATATGATCTTAAAAATAAAATATTAATAATAAAAATAAGATAAAGATGAGATAATCCTGAATTGGAATAAGTGTTTTTATTGATTTGAATAACTAAAACATACAATATGTTGAATTTTAAATGTGCTTCTTCTTTTTTATTGATTCGATCATTTATCATTGACCTACCTTTTTTTTAATGGATGAGATGTCACTCATGAAATTTTCGAATAAAATTTTAAAAAGAATTCACAAATTGTCAAGACAATTAAAAAATAATAATTAAATACACATATAAAAAAAAAAATTGGTAAAGATTCAATAGATTTAAGAGTTACAGCCACAGCCACAATATATGCATAATCGATATTTGGAGAGACGGTTACCATGTACTCAGTAGTGCCCATCTTTTTATTTATCTGCAGCAACAATTAATTTCATGGATAAGGTGTGATAAATATATATATAATGAGATTAAAATAATCATATTAGTTTTCCTCCCTCTCTCTATTACGGGGAATTAAGGCAAATTTTTTAAATTGGTGTAATTTTTTTTTTAAGTTTCTGGTGCATTTTTTTATTTATTTCCAGATATAGGTAAATTGTGCATAGGAAACACGATATCATTGTAAAGAAATTGTGATCCTATTCCACGATTTAATATAAGATTAAATGAACTTGTGAAAAGAAGACATGATCTTAATTTACTATATGAAATTGTACATTTAATATTTTAATTAATGAGTTAATTAATATAGTGAGAATACTGTACAATTTTTTAGTAGGGTTAATATTCTCCACCCAATCTCTTCTGTTTTGTTTGACAGGTGTGATCTATTGCTAATGTGTAACTAAAATAAATACAATTTTTTTTTAATTTAATTTTAATAGAAGAGTGGTTAATGTGAAAAAAAGTTACAAGCTATGAATTTAGTTATTAATATATGAAATAGACTTAGTTAGTAATAAATATAATTTAAAAACTAACAATAAATTTATTTAAAAAATTATATAATATTTTCAAAATTTTCATTCTAAATTTATTGCTAAATCTTAATTTTATTTTAAATTATTGTTGTCTTAGTAACTAAATTCAAATATCAAACTTAAACTTAATTTTGTTAAATAAATTTTATTACTAAATATTAATTTAATTTAATTTTTCTTTTCAAAATCAAACTTACTTTTAATTTAGTTCAATATATAAATCTCATACTAATATCATTTTTTATTTTAATTTAAACAATAATCCCCTCAACCATATTATTGTTTAACTTCAAATTAACTTCACATTTGTTTCAATTTAATTTCAATTATTTTTATCAATAATTAAAACCACTTTTTGTAACTGTGCATTTATTTTAGTTGCACATTAACAATACATCACACCTGCCAAATAAAACAAAAGAGGAATAGTTGGAGAATATTAACCCTATTAAAATTGTACAGTGTTCTAATTATATTAATTAACTCATTAATTGAAATATTAAATGAACAATTTCATCTAGTAAATTAAGATCGTGTCCTCTTTTCACGATTTCATTTAATCTTATATTAAATGGTGTCTTATGCATGATTTACCCATATCTGGAAATAAATAAAAAAATACACCATTTTACGAATTTAAAAAAAAATTACACTAATTTGAAAAATTTGTCGGAAATTAATGATAATTACGTAAAATTAAATTACCTTGGCAACAAGAATGTTCGAATCGCCTATGTAAACATCCCAAGAACGTCCAAACCTAGTTCTTTTGACCTTGAAGTCACAAACATCAGTGACATTATTTGCCAACAACACGTTTAATGTCGTCCTTAATTGAAATAAGAAGGATCTTTTCCTTCTAAAGATCAAATCCACAGATTTTGCACTTTCACCTCTAAAAGCTTTCCAACTATCACTCCAAATCTGTATGATCCAATAAGTTCAAACTTAAATTTCAACAACCATCAAATAAATATACACTTCAATTTACATTTACAATACTGATTAAGATAGTAATGCTTGATTTACCAAAGGAAAATGATACTTTGACCCTGCATTTTCTCTTACTTCCGTTTGACACTCCGACGTGGCATTTGCTGTCCCGCGTGATAATGAAAGAGAAAACGTAGTTGTTTTTGTCATTCCACCCGTGAGACAGATGTGTGTGTTCCAAAATTACAAACAGCGAACCACTTATTTGAACTGAGCTAACCATTTAGTGTTTTCACCCCTTAGACACGTGTGTGTTCTAAAATTACACACAGCGAACCACTTATTTGAACTGAACTAACCACTTAGTGTTTTCACCCCTGAGACACGTTTGTGTTCCAAAACTACACACAACGAACCACTTATTTGAACTGAGCTAACCACTTAGTGTTTTCACCCCTCAGACACATGTGTGTTCCAAAACTACACACAGTGAACCACTTATTTGAACTGAGCTAACCACTTAGACATTCAACCCGAGACACGTGTGTTTCAAAACTACACACAATGAACCGCTTATTTGAACTGAGCTAACCACTTAGACATTCCACCCCCGAGACACATGTGTGTGTTCCAAAATTACACACAGCGAATCACTTATTTGAACTGAGCTAACCACTTAGTGTTTTCACCCCTCAGACACGTGTGTGTTCCAAAACTACACACAGCGAATCACTTATTTGAATTGAGATAACCACTTAGACCTTCCACTCCTGAGACATATGTGTGTTCCAAAACTACAAACAGCGAACCAGTAAGGTGAACTGAGCTAACCACTTAGACCTACCACCCCTGAGACACATGTGTGGGTTCGAAAATTACACATAGCGAACCACTTATTTGAACTAAGCTAGCCACTTAGACATTCCACCCCTGAGACGCATGTCTGTGTTCCAAAATTACACACAGCGAACCACTTATTTGAATTGAGCTAACTACTTAGACCTACCACCCATGAGACACGTGTGTGGTCTAAACTTACACACAGCGAACCACTTATTTGAACTGAGCTAACCACTTAGACATTCTACCCCTGAGACATATGTGTGTGTTCCAAAATTACACACAACGAACCACTTATTTGAACTGAGCTAACCACTTAGACATTCCACCCCCGAGACACATGTGTGTGTTCCAAAATTACACATGGCGAACCACTTATTTGAACTGAGCTAACCACTTAGTGTTTTCACCCCTCAGACACGTGTGTGTTCCAAAACTACACACAACGAATCACTTATTTGAATTGAGATAACCACTTAGACCTTCCACTCCTGAGACATATGTGTGTTCCAAAACTACAAACAGCGAACCAGTTAGGTGAACTGAGCTAACCACTTAGACCTACCACCCCTGAGACACATGTGTGGGTTCGAAAATTACACATAGCGAACCACTTATTTGAACTAAGCTAGCCACTTAGACATTCCACCCCTGAGACGCATGTGTGTGTTCCAAAATTACACACAGCGAACCACTTATTTGAACTCAACTAACCACTTAGTGTTTTCACCCCTAAGACACGTGTGTGTTCCAAAACTACACACAACGAACCACTTATTTGAACTGAGCTAACCACTTAGACATTCCACCCCTGAGACATATGTGTGTGTTCCAAAATTACACACAACGAACCACTTATTTAAACTGAGCTAACCACTTAGACATTCCACCCTTGAGACACATGTGTGTGTTCCAAAATTACACACAGCGAACCACTTATTTGAACTGAGCTAACCACTTAGTGTTTTCACCCCTCAGACACGTGTGTGTTCTAAAACTACACACGGCGAACCACTTATTTGAACTAAGCTAACCAGTTAGACCTTCCACTCCTGAGACATATGTGTGTGTTCCAAAACTACACACAACGAACCACTTATTTGAACTGAGCTAACTACTTAGACCTACCACCCATGAGACACGTGTGTGGTCTAAACTTACACACAGCGAACCACTTATTTGAACTGAGCTAACCACTTAGACATTCTACCCCTGAGACACATGTGTGTGTTCCAAAATTACACACAACGAACCACTTATTTAAACTAAGCGAACCACTTAGACATTCCATCCTTGAGACACAATATATTCCAAAACAACTGTGTTTTCTCTTTTATTGTCACGCGGGACAGCACATGCCACGTCGGAGTGTCAAACGGAAGTAAGAGAAAATGCGGTGTCAAAGTATTATTTTCCTTTACCAAAATCCATCTATTATATATTTTTCAATAATTAGATGGAGATGACCAAAAACAATATAAAAAGAGTATTGATGGAAGGAGAATGGTTAGAAGAATCATTAAGAGTCAAAGAGGATATCTTGATGTTTTATTCAAGAAATATTAGATGGAGCAAGTAGATAATGAAAGCTTGACTAATGTGTTTGTGGAATCAAAACTCAAGGATACATTGTGAGGCTGTGAAGGCAATAAGAACCCATGATATGAGAAATTCTACTTTAGATTAATCAAAGAATTTAGGGTATTATTAACGAATGGTATCACTAAAGTCATGGTAGATTTTAAACAAAAGAAATGGTCAAATGAGTATAATGCATCCTTTTATCAGTTTGATACCCAAATATCATAATCCTCTAATTCGAATGACGGTCAACCTACATTTTATATGGGATGTATGTATACAGTTGTTCCTAAGGTTTCTTCTTGAAAGAAATTTGTTAGAGTCTTGTGAGCAAATAAAGTGGCAGACGAGATCAAAAGTAAAAGAAAGAATAGTGTATAATTCTAAAAGTAGAACATAAAAAAAACTTATGATTCAGTAAAATGTGCCTTTTTATACTAAATGCTAAGGAGATTTGGATTCTATTATAAATGAGTGACTTGGTGAAAGGATCAATTGGTAAATGGAAGCTTGAGTAAGGAATATGAAAAGAAGATTTCACTAGTATATTTTTTGTTCCTCATCATTGTTGAAGGTCTCACTAATTTGATGAAAAGACTAAGATCAATAATTTGTTATTACGCGTCAAAATAGGGGCAAAAGAAGTAGAAGTAAGCCTTTTATAGTTTGGAGTGAAGAACATTATGGTTCAAAAAAGTGTTTTAAGGTGTTCGAAATTATATTTTGATCTCAAGGTTAATTTCTTCAATAGGAGGAACTAGTCTAGAGAAAAGTTTCGTGAATGGAATGGTAGCAATTTATGTATTTGGGACTACGTGTAGTGTTGGGAAAGATAAGAAAAATGACTAGATGGAAGGAGAGATATTTATACTTTGCTAAGAGTGCATTCTTAAATAAATATATCTTGACACTTTTACCTACTTACTATGTGTCTCAATTCAAGAAACTAACTACAATGGTTAAAGAAATGGAGAAAGTTCAAAGAAAACTTCTCTGCGGATGAGGAAGTGAAGCAAACATAATCAACTAGGTGAAATAAGAAACAATATGTAAAGATAAGAGTACTAGTATTAGGGACATCAAGACCATATAATGAAACACTTTTAGATAACTGGAAATGGAGACTAGCTACTCGAAGTATATGATTATTGAAGGATGTTTTGGATTTTAAATATGGAAAGAGGAGAAGAATATATAAGATCTCTAAGTTTATCTGGTGAACGCACTTCAAGGTTATGTTTGGTTATGAGAAACACAAGATTAGTTCAACAAGACAATAACATGGAAAATTAAAACTATAAAATATCTCATTTGTTATGCTACATGGTGAAGAGAAGAACCATTGACAAATAGATATAACAGAGTGCTCCTTAATTTCAATTGTCAAGATGATAGGTTGAATTATATGTGTAAGTCGATTTGGACAATCGAATAGAGAAGAACATGGTTTTAAATCAAGTAAGACAACTTAACATGGCACGGTACTGATTTTTACATGTTTTTGTGGAGAGTCAAGGATCCTTAAAAAGCAATCCACTTTGTTTGGAAATTAGCTAAAGGTAAAATCCCAACGAAGGATAACCTGGTGAGAAAAGAGTGAAAATGACAAGCACAATAGGTAGTTTGAGTGGGTTATTAGATAAAAGCATCAACCATTTATTCTGAGTGTGATGTTGTTAATTACGAAAGTGAGATATAAGTATTTGGGTTGGCATTAAGTCTTATCATCATTATGAAGCCAGTAAACATATGCAACAATTCTCCCTATTTGTTGGGAAGAGGGAATAGGATGATGTCAGCCGAATCTTATGCAAGAAAGGGTCATTGCCAGTTTATTTGATATGACAATGGCTGAGATCTAAGAGTAAAGGAAGAGGGTATAATTGATTAAGAGGATGAGTAGGATATTTGAATAAAGAAAGAGAGGAGTTTGTTGTTTTTGGTTGTCTCTTTTCAAGGCAACACTGACGTAGAATCAAGAAGTGTACTAATCTAAAAGTATTGAAGGCTTGGTCGGATTTAACAGTAGTGGATTTCTCAATCAGGTGTTAAGGAAAGCAATTGTAATATGGGTAGTTGAACTCTAATATGCAAGATGGATGCTGATGTTGAATTGATATTTTGAGGAAGGAAAGGAGACACTGAATACACAGTCAACAAAGGGAAGCTGTTATTGGTGCTAGTTTAATGTTGCTGAAGGTTTTAGTCTTTTGTTTAACTTTAGTCACAGTTTGTTGTAATAATTGTAGCAGATTAGCTTTGGTCTTTGATTGCTAGGAAAGGGATCTGTTGCTTTTTTCTTCTTTTGTTGAGCCTTTTGCGTTGTGTTTTTTCTTGGCTAGGTAGTATATTGTTGGGTTTTATTGTCGATTTGTATATGCATTGGTTAGTTGCTCACAATGTCGCTTGAACTTGGTTTTTACTTTAAGAGATAGGGATTTAGTTCTTTTTATATAAAAGTTAAAACACCCTTAAGTATTTTCATTAATTATAATTCTTTCCTGGTAAAAAGTAAATAAATAAAAGTGTTAGGTATCCAAGTATGAGTCTAAGTCACACATTGAGTAAGAATGAGAAAGTTGAGCAACATATAAGAAAGAAGATCCACAAACCCAATGCCTTAAGATTTTGGGTTGAAGGTGGAGTCATTCCCTTATATGTTTGGCCATGATCTCATTCTTGTGAGATATCCCTAGTTTTGCCCAAGTGGGATCAGAGCCGATAGTTTGCGGCTTGGGCGAGTATAGTTTGACTATGTATCGAAAGTCTTGAGTATAGTTTGACTCTGTATCGAAAGTCTTCCTGACGGATGTTTCTGGGAAGTGTGTAAACGACGGTACAAGTGAGGGTCGTTTGTGATTAAGGTACTCGTGTTTGAAAATGCTTCCGCTCGAGGGGGAATGTGTACCAATGTGGAAGGGACTCTCACTTGAGAGGAAAATTTGTTAGGTATCCAAGTGTGAGTCTAAGTCCCACGTAGGAATGAGAAAGTTGAGCAACATATAAGAAAGAAGACCCACAAACCTAATGCCTTAAGGTTTTGGGTTGAAGGTGGTGTCATTCCCTTATATGTTGGCTTAGTTTTCATTCTTGTGAGATCTCCCCGATTTTGCCCTCTCGGATTACCATCAAAAAGAAAGAAACCACTTCAAAAAGTTAGACGTTGCATGTGTCGGATGATGTTTTATGTGATTTATTTTAACACTCATGGTATTAAGTATTTGAGAGAAACAATAAAAAAATGACTATGAAGTAAAACCGATGTATATGGTTTGGTAGTGAGGAAATTGTTTGATCTAGCCAGCTGATGTTTCAAAATCAGAACTATTTTGACACAAATTTGATATGGCTTGGTGAGACTAATATGTGATTATGGTGTGGTCTTGGTAGAAGGAGCTACAACTGGAAAGTAGATTAGGAATAGAGGAGAGAACAATAAATAGGTGATGTACTAATGTTGCGACAATTAAGTATA
>Ga0209489_103536_pt1 | contig 30254 bp, 16 predicted proteins | sample SiratrowhiteBW_FD_187527 | JGI IMG/M metagenome (GOLD analysis project Ga0209489, IMG submission 187527) | Root nodule microbial communities of legume samples collected from California, USA - Siratro white BW (SPAdes) (version 2) | ecosystem: Host-associated > Plants > Roots > Nodule | place...
TATATATATATATATATATATATATTCTATACGGAATGCTTTTTTTGGTTAAAATTAATTTTTATACAAATTAAAAAAAAAATCTAGAGAAGTTTTTAAGAAATTTTATAAATTAGTTTATGCATAAGTTAGTTTTAGTTTAGGACTTTTTTATTTCTCTCTCTTAAAAAAATCTATAAATTTTTTCTTTCAAACAATAGAATTCATATACTTGTTACCGATCATATCTTGTTGATGAGAAACATTAAATAATTAAAAACTTTCTGAAATAACATAGATAAACTAACATTCTTGAACCATGAGTTTAAATATTAGCTCTAAACTACTTCAAAATTAAGGTTTATAAATAAGAGACTAAAATATATATACGAATTTCATAATTTTTTTTTACTTAAATGAGATGACATCGTAAAAACTAGGAATCAGGATTATTAGAGAACAGACAAAGGCGAAAAGAGATAAAAAAAAAATGGCAAAGAAAGAAAATATATGGAAATAAAAAGTGTTTTTATTTTAAAGAATGCTATTAAGAAAAACTACTTTTTATATATAAAGTTTTAAACTAATTAACCTTTTTTGAAGATTCTGAAAAAAAAAAAATCTTATGATATAGTACTGTAAAAGAAACTTGATTTCACAATTCAAATAAAAAAAAAATGTATTAAACCACACCTTAATTTAAAATTACCAATTTCAGTCTCTTACATTAGTTTTCCAAAAGTACCGTTACTTCAAATATTTCAAAAATTAACTCCGTTTTTCTAAATAGAGAGGAGGAATGGAACTGTCATAAAAATTGATTCCACTCATAACAAAAATACATTCACCGACACTTTAGTTCAAAAAACACCAACTCTAATCTGTCATAAAAAAAAATTTCAAACAAATACTGCAACTTCCTTTAAAAACCTCAAAACATAACTTCGTTATCTGAATAGAGACAAAAAAACCACTAAAAAAAAGAACTTGATTTCATAATGGAACTTTAGCTCATTGGCACAGTAAATTCATTAACTGAAAGCCACACAATAGCACAGAACAACAAACCTAGAATCAGCTTAGTTTGGGCCATGAAGCCACACCAACATTGTGAAGAGGTTCAATAGCACAAGAAAGTTCACTGGTCTAAACACAAGGCAATGACAACACTATCTATTTTACACATGATACATCATCACATGGTAGATTTGAATAACATAGATGAATTAATTAGTTCCCTGGAGGACCACCAAAGAGGTATCCCAAGGAAGATCCACCACCTGGGGCAGCATGAACCTTGGTAGATGGTCGATCCTGCACCCCAAAAGCAAACCATGATTAAGAACAATTCCTAAAGCATCATACCAATACAAGGTTAGTCATGCTAGATTTTAGTACTTTTTCTCCCTGAACAACTTATCATCATTGCACAAAGTACAGTACTTGTAAAGCATATATAACATGCATATTATCTCTTATAGATAAAGCAAGCAGGGGAAGTATTATAATTGATGTCACTCCTTCCAACCATGCTAAAGGTCTAGCTTAAGCAGAGAGATCTGAACTATTCTTAAAGTTTTGAATAGTTTTCACTAAAACTTTATGCAAAAAGGATCTCCTCCAATGTAGCACTACTGCAATTAAAAATCCTTTTTTACTTTTAGAGTTTGTTTTGCCCCATAATTTGTCAACACTAAACTTGCAACTTCACTACTTTTAACTGGATATTACTAGGAAATGCAAGAGGAGACTAAAATGCATCTACTTTACTATGAAACTTTCTAGTACTTCCTAGGCTCATATAAGTGGAAACAAACAAGAATGTTTTAAAGAAAAATTAAAGGAAGGGCAAGGGCTAATTATAGAGTAGAGTTAAAATTAAAACAATCATAATAGACAAGGGCAGTACAGTGAGAAAGTTGCCACAGTTTTGGCCATCAGCACGATGGTAATTGTTTTTGAGACTTCCGGGAATTCCAGCTGGAATTTGCTTTTCAACTGGTGCTGGACTTTGCTTTTCAACTGGTGCTGGACTTTGCTTCTCAACTGGTGGTGAAGGAGCACTAGCATTTTGAGTGCGTGCACCATTTGCAGGCTGGTTAGCACTGACATTGCTGGCAGGCTCCCCACTGCCAAAGAGGTAACCCAAGGAACTCTGACCACCACCAGCACTCACACCGCGACCCATTTCCCCTCTGTTTGGTGAGGCTAAACAACCTAAATAGCAGCATCAAACTCTTTGTCACAAGAAATTTTACATCCAAAATTCACAGAATAACAAAACAGGCTCAAATGTAGCAGATAGAACCAAGAACCATCAAAAATCAACAAAAAGCAATAACTACCAACAACTGATTGCATATTCAAACCAGTGAAGTATCTCTTATGTACCTCAAAGTAAATAATTTGATTAGTTTTTGAATGAACACAGATAATTATTATACATTAATAAAGAAAATATAAACTTTCAATTGCATACATTCTCCATCTATCATCAAAAAACCACAGTATTGAAAGCTTGTGAGCATGTAGAATGGAAAATGCAGATGTAAAAAATGAAATGAATAGGGAAATCAAAAGTTGAAAAATTGGGAAAATTTAAATCTATGCATGTAGTGGTCATGAAAAAGGTTTTCATCTCTTACTCAGAAGAGTAACGCCGAGATGAACAAATACTATTTTCCTAATACAATCTTGTATTCGTACACATTTTGTGTAGAACATGAACATTTTATTTTGAAACTATATACCCATTTTATTTTGACACAGACATAGATCTCAATATCCTTTTTCTTCATCAGATGAAAAGGGCACTCCTAAATGAAATCAAAATTTATCCCATTGAATCCATTTTATTTTAGTCTCGAGACGTTTCTTTCAGCACAGATCAAGCAAAACCAAACCATTCCAGGGTCAGACCCTCCTGATCTTGCCATGCTCAAAGTGCATGGACTCAGAAAACTTAAAGGCACAAAATTGAACAGGAAAACCGGTGAAATCAGATCCTAAATCTCAAGACAAATGACCCATCAACAAATCAGAGCTAAAGAAGCCATTTTTAAGCGATTCAAGCATGAAAAACACAAACTAGAACACCCCACGACAGGATTCACAATCCAGGTCACAACCCACCACTCCAAACAATAAAAAACTAACAAATCTAACCTTAGCGGTAAAAAAAAGCCAAACCCCACCATTTTTATTAGCAAAAATGACCCAAAAAAAGCCAAATGACCACCAACAAAATAAACCCATTAATCATGCAGGAAAAAAAAATGTGCCAGAAATCAAAGTACATAACCATTTATTTCAAAGAACATCATGAGCCAACAAGAAACATTATCATCGTACAGTATTAAACAGCACATGAAACATAGATGATTGAAACCCAGAAAGGAAATTAGACAGTACACGAATCACAGCGTGGAACGAAATGGAAACGGAGGAAGAAGTGAGATCTGAAGTTTGCGTACCTTTGTTGATGCTGTGACCACTCACTCGCTGATGGCAACCGAGTCGGTGACGTTAGAAGCGAGGCACACTTTGTAACAGCTATGTGAAACAGATATTTATAACGGAGCCATTTTTTTTTTTCAAAAACAATTTTTTTTCATTTAATAATCACACCTGTTAAGATTCGTGAACCCTTTTATCAAACTGTAAAGTTTGAACACTAATTCAACACAAAATTGTAATTTTTTAAAATAAATTTACCGTTAAGTTATAAACCGAGAGAATGATTTTTCATTAGATTTAACAATAAAATGTAATTCATACACTTTTTACATATTTATAAATAAAAAAAATAGTTGTTATTAATGAATTACATTTTCAATTATTTTCTAATTCGTTCGTCATATTATCAGTCTAATTTTCCAATGAAAATTGGTCATAAACAAAAAAAAAAATATTTCATATTAATAACACATTTATAAACACAATTACCAATTTATCTATATTTAAAATAGTTATTTGCTTGTTTTTAAAGAAAAAGATAAATGGTTTTTAAGCATTATTCTCCAATGACATTTGAAATTTGATTTTGATAGCATATAAAGTAAAAGTTGAAATTTGATTGGAGAAGAAGAGTAATGGCTATAATGGTGTACATAAGGTTTGTCTTTTTTAAAATTTGAAAAAATTGAAGTGTGGTTGTGGAGCAAGGTGAATCAAGTGAGCTGGATTTTGGGCCCACAGCAGAATCAATGGATGGGCCATGATCCATGTCTGCCAACACAATAATGTTCCTCACGTGCATAAGTATTGGTTGTCGTAGCAGTGGTAATTCCCAAGTCAATTTTACTTCATCACAACGTTTCATTCATCAAAGATAGCCGTTATAAATCAAAAGACAGGACAAAAGATAGCCGTTATTATATTAGTTTTTAGTTTTTTTTTTTATGGATTTTAATTTTAAACTTTCATAGTTTTAATTTTAATATTATAAATACGTTATTTACTATTGTAATAGTGATAGTAATAATGACATCAGTTATTGATAAGCATAATAATGAAAATTATGATAATCATAAAAAATATAAAATAACAACTACTGTTATTAATTATTAAGAAAACTTACAAATTGGGATGGGATGGTAAAGGAAAGGTGTAGATACATTAAATACTTTTTTATAAGAAAATAAAAAATGATCAGATATATGATATTATCAAATATTAAAAAAAACACATTTTTTTAGTCTCAAATATAACAAATTAGAATTGTACACATATTAATTAATAATTAGATAAAAATTATATAATTATTAAAAAGAGTAAAAGTATATGATTTAGAAAAGTTAATTAAGTTTTAAAGTTACCTAATAAATTTTCTTGTCAATTAGCATTATGGATGTTAAAAAGTAAATTAAAGACCATAAAATAATAATGATTGTTGTTGAATTATTTATACATGGAGACTTGGAATTGGTTTAGCTATAAAATGAAAAAGTTAGCAAAGCCAAAAGTGAACTACATGATAACAACCAAAAATACAAAATCAGTTTATAAATAGATTATTGAGTTAAAAATGTCAGATGGTTATGTCTCTAATGTTGTAAGATATACATATCATATAAAAGAAGAATGCATGTGTCAAAGTATTCTATTTGTTGAATATAATTTGATTATAGATCCGTATGTAGTTTATATAATTTTTGATATGTTTGTATTTGGTGGAATTCAATTGTTTATGGATTGTTAATTAAAATATTTCTTTTTATATACATTTTTCTCATGTTAAAAATTAATTTTAATAATTTATCCTTATATCTATTATTTATATAACAATTGTTATGATTATACTATGTATATAAACAAATATATGTATAGATATAGGAGCAACATCTGAAATATATATTAGAAATTTATTTTAGACAATTTTTTCTAGGAAAATATACTTATATATATTTTGTTATGTTTAAGTTGTATTTTGATACTGTATGTGTTTGTGCTCTTTTTGTTAGATTTACACTAAAAGTAAATAGTTGTTTGAGGGCGTTAGTTGATAAAATTATTTAAATGTTAAACAACCATGTTTAATGCTGGCTAAAATTTTTGGATTTAATATCTACAAAAACTCAAAACAAATTATTGACATAGAATAACATTTACGTTAATAATAATAAAAAATCACTATAAACATTGACAAAATAAATAATTATGACAGACCTCAATTGAAAAAAATATTAATATTGTTCACATTCATCAAAAAAATAGTCTCCTTAAAATTGATCCATCACATTCTAGTTAATACGAAAATAATAGTAATTTATAATAATAATAAAAACAAAAATAATCCTAATAATTTAAATATAAAATAACTCCTAACATCAATAAAAAAATCCTAGTAATATCAGTAAAAAAATAGTCATCTAAATAATGTTTCAGTCTTAATTATGTCGACAACTTCTAAACTGAAATTAAGTTGAGAAAAAAAATATAAAGAGAAGACACATAAATTTAAAAATATAAAATAATTTCAAATTTTTATCTTTTGACAGAATTTAAAAATTTATATTTTTAACTAATCTATTTATTCTCATAAAATTTATAAAATTGCATAATTTTAATTTCTTTTAAAATTCTTTACCTTTTAACAACATGAAAAGTATTTTAAATTCTCCACATAAATGAATTACATTATTAAGATTTTCCATACAAAAATTATTAAGAATTTGATGAAGAAATGAAACAATCACATAAAATTGAATAAAGTAATCAATTTTATTATAAACTATGATTGTTATAAGACAGCCAATTTGATGATACTAGTTTTAATGCACATATTTCTCTTATTATGTTGTTCTTTTATACATAATAAACTTAATCTAATTTATAGTATACAATTTCTTATAATTATTAATTTTATTTTATGGATAAAAACTTTATGTTTTCTTTATCTTTTATTTTTTGTAAAACTAAAAATTCAACTTTCCAATTATTTTTTTAAAAAAAGAAAAAACAAACTACAATTAATTAAGTGTAGAACTCAACATTTTTGTTACTGGCACTTTGATTTGGTATTCCAATTCCAACAGTTGCTTGGTACAGAGGTAAAGTTATGAAGAAATGCAACTCAGCAAGCAAACTTTTTCTGCAAAAAGAAGATCTATTCAGCCAAAGAAGGAACCTTTCTCAAGCATCACGCATTGGACAACTTCATTTCTATCTTTCATCTCTCCAAGAACATGCAAACACCTACCTTACCTTGTGCATGTAATAAAGGGCCCTTGCTGCTTCTAATATCATGAACACCAATTTCTTCAATGCTTAATTAGGGTCATAAATGATTTTGAATTAAAAATCTGAAAACATTGTTTGCTTGTTAATTCTTCTAGGGTGTAAAAAGATTGGTTGGATTCAAATTTTGTGTGTTTGAGTGCATGAAAAATGGATTTCCAAGTCAAATACTTATGCTTGGATGTTCTGAAAAATAAAGTAGTAGTAAAATTCAGAATGAAATTTATGTTCTAACACAATTCAAACTAAAATTAAGGTTTCATATATACACAATTAGTTCAATATGTCATGAGTTTTAATCAATTGATTAGATCAAAAGTAATCTTATTCACGCCATTATGATTATGATTTTTGTTAGTTTTATCAGTTCACACATGATAAAAATTAAACATAAGTTTCTTATTATATGGATCATCTTTACCATGTCAAAACCTAAAATACCTAAACACAATCTGTGAATTGTAATTAGATCAGGACTATTCAAATTTTCTCAACTCATTTCAGTATCTTATGTTCTGAGAAAAATTATAATTTTTTAAGGAGTTGCACATTAATTATCATAATAATAATAATATTTTACTTAATAGATAATATTTCGTACGATATAATTTTTATATTATAGTGATATTAAATATATAAATAAAACCTTAAATATTTTTTCCCTGAAAACTTTGTGAATTTTGCATTTAGTTTGTCACGGATTTTTGTACTGAATTTTTTTTTCACTTTTCCATCTAGTCCTTCAAATATATTATTTATATTAAAAAATTCAAGACTAAAATTCAAGAAAAAATTTATTAGAAACTAAAGGCAAAAGTTCATAACTTTTTGAAAGACCAAAACAATATTTATTTATATCTAAACAAATATATCTTAATTTAAATTTTATACTTATCTTATTTTATTAACTATATATAATGTTAATTTTATATACTATATTAAATTGTTGAATTAGTCGGTTCCCGTTTCATTTATTTAAAATCTTAAATAAACAACTCAAATACAATTTTAAATTAAAAATAAAAAAATACTCATCACAACTCAACTCCATACCGTATGGTGGAAACTTCTTTTTTGTCGACATATTATGATGCGCCGAATTGTGTCGGTCACCCACCATGACACCCAGTAACCACATCCACAATTATTTTTCAGTATAATAATTTATACTTATAAAATTCTATTTTACTTTAATAATATCTTAAAATTACTATACAAAATTAAGACAAAAGACATTGATGTGGAAAAAGAAATTAAGATATGATATAAAAAAAATTAAAAAATAGATAAAAAATTAACACTCGGAGAAAAGAGCCTGGTCAATTAAAAGAAGCTATAAGTCAACTTTTTCATATAATTAAGTTTTTTTATTAGATATAACATACTGAAAATAATATATTTAATGATCATATTTGTATATAATAAATAAAATTCTATAAAATATCATATATATATATTTATTTATTTATAAAATATTATGAGATAATGTAATAAAAATATAAATATATAATAAAAAATATAAATATATAGATGTAACAATGCCTATACTTCCGTAAAAAAAAAATGGTCTATAATAATAAATAAGATAATTTTTATACACTGACTGGGTGGATTTGGGGCTAAAGCATCGTATACATTTTACCCATAATTTGAGTGATATATATATATAATACTAAAAAAACAAAATTATAATAAAAGCCCAGAATCTTGAAAATCTTGATATTTGATAAGATATACTTTAATTACAATAAAAGTCAAAATAAATAATTTTAGAGCTATAGAAAAACGGATTCAATTTATCATAATCGTTTTAAAGAAGTACTGTATAAGTAAAAATTGCGATCCAATCCAATTTAGCGTAATCAAAAGTATTAAACCTGTAATACTTTTACATGGAACTATATTATTAGAGGTAGACTAATATATTATATTGTTGAAATATAGTCTAATAATGGCCTAATAGTAGGTGACCTAATAATAATGGACTCTGATATCATATTAAAAAATTAAATTTAACTGTGATTCAACTTTACAAAACTAATTTGTAAATTAAAATTTATATCTATTTTAAACTATTAAAAGATTTTATCTTTAATGAATGTGAGATCTCCAACAAAATGTAAAGAGTTAAAATATAATTAAAAAATGTAATATTTTCATTATCATTTAAAGTCACAAAGAATAAATAGATAACTAAAAAGGTTAATATTTGAATTCATAATTGACTTTAAGCATGTGTATCTTCTAGGATGAACAAACTCTTAATAATTAGTTGTTTCACTTATTATTTAAAAAAAAAAATCTTCCTTATTTAAAAGATCGATTGGAATAATCATTTAAATCAAAATCGATATAATAATTAATTTGTTAACTCGAAATAATTCAAAAATTTCAGAACTAGTGTAAGTCGACTAGATATCCAAATAAAAAACCGATTTGAATAAGTATTTCTTATTCTTTAATTTTTTTGCTTTTCAAATTTTATAAAAGTATTAAGTACAGGAATATATTTAATAAAGATTGTGAATATGTATAAATTATTATTTTTTTAATCATGAAACATCAATTTACACTTTTATACTAATTTCAATTTTCAGTATATCTTAATTTCTTATAATTTTTGTTTATCATTTTCTTTTTTATTGTTAAGTAGTTATTATTGATTAACATTAATACAATTTATTAAAATCTAAATTCAAGTATTATGATATGTTTGATTTAATATCACTAGGTCTTATTCTTTTATTTTCTTTTCTTTCCTTTTTTATCACTTTTTTTAATTTCTTTGATTTTTTTTTTCATATTCTCTCTAATTTTCTGGAACGATTTCTTGTCAAATTTCACCTGTGTATAAAATGAAAACAGATTAATATAAATTGAACAAAAATTTATTTTGAATAATTTATTTTTGCGCTCTGAAATCTTTATATGTCTTTCTTTTTAATATTTTTGCATGCATATTTTTAGGATGTGATATCTAAGTAAGATAGGTGTATCTCAATTGCAACCGTATAAATAAATAATAAATCCATATAACTATACATACCTAAATCAACTTAATGATATGGATTTATTATTTATTTATTTATTTTGGGATCGATGCATTTCCACCAAAATTAAATAAAACTAAATTATGCCATACATGCCCACTTATAAAAATAAACTTATGAACAATTACACAAGTTAGAAATAAATAAATAAAGAGTCCCATTAACTGCACTTTATGTCATTCAGTATGATTTTAATCTTAAATTTGAATTAAGCAAATTGAGTTGTATAATATTACATGCATTATTGATTAATTTCGATTATCAGAAGACATGACAAAATTAAGATGCAAATGCCCTCTCTCAGAACAAAAACTAAATGGAATATACAAAAAAAAAAAAAAAAAAATAAAAAAAAAAATAAATGAAAAAAAAAAAAAAAAAAAAAAAAGTATAATAAATAAAATAATTCATTGACTCATTGTGAACACAAGAAAACATATTATCTATTTAATAATTTTGATTCTCCACTTGTAAGCTGTATTATCTCAATAATTAAATAAATTTATTAGATGTAGTTGGAAGTTCCAGAAGCTTCTGAGAAGTGCCCAACACCAATATGATAACATTTTCTAATAGATGTATATTCTGTACCTTCTTTTTTTTCATACAATATATAAAAAATTATTTCATTTTGTGGATTAAAAAATAACATGACAACCTTTTTTAGGTATCATGTCTTACCTAACAAATTCTTTCTCCTGTCAAAATAACTTAAATTTTAATATTTAAAAAATTCAAATTGATTATGTTGTTACTTTTGGTATAATATAATTTTGTCTTATTTTTATTGTTTAGTTTGGTTGGCAAAAGTTTTGGTGGAGAAGATTGGGATACGATTGGATTATAAAGAAAAGTTTTTTAAGGGTTAAAAACATATAGTAATTGCTTTTTGCTAGTTTTGTAAAAAGTTGAATTTTAATACAAATTTTGGATTATATAAAATAATTAATGTTATTAGTTTTCAAACAAATATTATTTTTTATATTTAGCTCTTTTTTATGTCTCACAAAATTAATGAATTTATTTAGAAGTTGAAATTATTTTACTAAAATCATTTCAAAATATACTTACTGTTATTCTTAATTTATGAAAAATCTTAAACTGTCGCCAGATTGAGATAATATACAATTCTTTTAATTTCACTTTTGGTTATTGCATAATTTTTTTATTATTTTTATTTGGTCAACGTATTATAAAAATAAATATTTTTTTTTCATAATTTTGATTATACAATCTTGTTTCAGACAAATCCACCATGTTAGTCATGTTGTTGATTTATCATTTAATTTTTAACGTGTGATAAGGTGATAAATCTACAAAAGCATCTATGTGACATTAATTTTTAAAATTTTATCATTTAAATAATTTCATAGTAAATAAATTATGACATAAGTTAAAAAAAATAAAGTAGAATCATGAAAAGTCATTCCCCATAGAAAAAAAATTAAGTAATTAAATTGTTTTATAATTAAAATAATTAAAACTTTGAGTGATAACTTAACAATGACATTAAACTACTACTTTTCAGAAGTATAACTCAAGATTGAGTAATTACTAGGATCAAAATTTTCATTATCTTTTTAATAATAAAAAAGGTTTTGAAGACCTTTTTAATAAAATAATTGCTTTTTAATAAAACAATTATTATAAAAAATACTGAATGTCAATCTTTAATTAAGAATGGTTAATGTCAAAATAATATTTATTATTTAGTTACGAGTGATTAATATTTAAATAATATTAAATTGTATTTTGTATTAACAATTTATATAATAAAATTTGATTGTGTTGATTAAGAATTATATGAAGTCTCTCTTAATAAATAAATCGGTATAAAAATATCTAAAGTAAATTTTTTTTACCTTAACTCTTTCCAATTGCATGACTATTGTTACTTGCATGACTGTTTTTAATTAAAGAAGGAAAGTTTTTCTAAAAGAAAATTATGAAAATATTGTGACAATAAGTTTGCGAAGTTAAAATTCATATGACGATAGCAAAACAAACTCAATCCTCCTTTCTTAAATATCTTCCCTCTTCAAAATCTCAATAATAAGTTTCAAATTAAGTTAATGTTGTAGTAGCGATTAAAGTTAAAAAATCTCCCTAACCACATTATTCTTATTTTAATTTTCCATGTCTTATGCTCGTTCTCAACATTAATATCTTTAATCAAATAATATATATTAAAGTAATTTAAAAAAATATCATAATTATAAATAATTAACTTATGATTAATACAAAGTCCTATATAAAATATTTTACCTTAACATAACTGTCATTCACTAACATTTCATATCCTAAACTTAAAAGAAAAGGAATTTGATAATTTTTTTTTTACTATTCTAACATAATTATCCCTCACTACCCATTCATATCACAAAAATAATTAAATATGAACCAAAATCACTAATAATTAAAATAAGAATACTAAGACAAAACAACTAAAAGGTAACTAGTTAATATCTTTAATTGAAAAGATAAATAAATAAATATGTAGAATAAATTTATAAAAAAGTTTAAAAAAAATAAAAAAGATAGGCTGATTTATAATTGGTCGTGAAAAGAAATGACGATTTTAAAATTTTAGAGGAAAACCAAATTTATTAGATGCTGTTATTTCGAAAATTTATTTCCCATAAAACTTTCCTTTATATATAATATATCGATGGATGATTTTGATAATTTATTGACGGATTACCTTCTATTAGCTTTAAAAAATATATATTATAAACTAGTCAAAAAAATCTTTTGTTTATCGAGAAGTGATAGGGAGGCCAAATAAGTAGCTAGTAAAACAATTATAAGCTTGCTAAATTTTTTTGCCAAAACTAAGTTTATAATTTCCATATTTGGATAATAAAAAAAGTAAACAATAAATTAGTACCAAAGATATATACGTAGAAACAGCTCACATTTTGGCAGTCTCTGAGCTTGAAGTGCATGATCAACATTTTTTATACTGACACATCATTCAATTATGTACTGTTAAACTCGGACTAACTAACACCCACTATAATCTTAACATTATACATAATTAATCAGAAAATTAAAAAAAGTATGCAAATATAACTAAGGTATATTTTATAATAATTAGTATATTTAAAAATAAATTGTATTAATATAAATACTATATCACTTTAAACAAATATTAAATCTATTAAAATAAAGTTGTATTATTAATATGTATTTTTATTTAAGAATATTTTTAGAAATATATAATATTAAACCATGTTAGATTAACTAAAATTATAACCTAAATATATACGTTAAATCTAATCTCATATATTATGTTTGAATAGCTAATTTTAAAAAATAACAGTTAAAATATATTACAATTAAATTAAAATCAGTTCAGCACAATAATTAGTAATATATAATATAATAAGAAAAAAAAGCTACAGTTTTAAAATAATAATTTTAATTTATGTTAATTTTGTTTGAACTTAATTCTATTAATAATTAATATAATTGAGTATACGTTCAATCTTTAATAATATTTATTAAAATTAATATTAATATTAATATAATATGTAATTAAAATAAGTAGTTCCTTTAAGTTTTATTGTAAATTTATGCTAATTTTTCTTTAATAAAAAATTTAACAATTTTTAAAAATAAAATATGTGTTTAATTACTTCAACCACTAATTGAATTCAAATAAAATTAATAACATTAAAGCTTTTATATTTATAATATAATTTTTATTATTATATTAAAAGTAAAATATATCAATACTTGTACTGAATTGATTATTTATCTTTTAAATTATTTTTAATTAAACTATTTTTTTCTTTAAATTAGTAAGTAATATTTGTATGTATGAAGATATGCTTTTAATAGTATTGGCTGGAGTTAATTTTTTACCAACTTTTTGACTTGTGTGTTTAAATTTTTTTTCTTAATAATATTAACCAAAAACTTTCTTATTTATAAAATCAAATTATAATATATAGGTGACTAAAAACTTTATTTTATAATTGAGTTAGTTTTTTAAGTTGAATTAAACTTAAATTTTACTATTTTAAGATGATATGAGTTATTTATTGTCTATCTTCTTAAAATGTTGTGTATAGTGTTATTTGTTAATGATTTTTCTTTCTAATGCCTGAGATACACAGGTCTCAACATAAAAAAAATGCGTTGAACAACTCACATTTAAAATAAAATCATATATATAATTGAGTACAACTTTACATTAAAAAAATATTAAAATAGATTGAAAAAAAAAATATATATATATATATATATATAAAATCAAATTAATCTAAAAGTAAAATAAAAGTAATATATTTCATTTTAAGTACAATAAAAATATCTTAATATAAATTTTTGTAGCTAAGAGACTAACTGTTCTTTAATATATAGAATATTTAACCATTAACGTATAAAGATTCTCTATCCAAGTTTCTTACTATAATTCTCTAAACTCTCTTTCTGCTAATAATGTTATTCAAAAATAAATAAAAAATACCAAAAACAGAATCATAATTAAAAAGGTTATTTCTAGAATATAATACTCTATCATTAAATAGAAAAAAAGTAATAAAAATCTACTTGCATTTAATTATATCAGTTTTCCATTACTACTTCTGGAAGTGAGAGAATTATTTTTGTTCTGTAGCTTATGAGACAGTAATGGTAGGTGACACTTCTTCACTTCAATCTATAAGGCACCTTACACTTTCTGTGACTTACGTTCCAACCGTCACTCTCTCATTCCATGTCTCAGTGTAGATAGCCACGTGAAGAAAGAAGCATAGGAATCTCGAGTTCTCCATTTTTCAGAGTTCCTCATCTTCAACAGGTACCACCTTCATAACACTTATTTTCCGTTTTCAAGTTTTTCTTAGTGCAACTTTCTTTCAGTCTTTTAGCTCACTGCCTTTTGCCAGTTTCATCCAATGCTAATGTCGATCTCAAGAATTTTTGTGTCTGTTTTTGTGTATGAAACAGTGACAATATCTGATAATAAGATATTTTTATCTGTTTTGCCAATGTTGATGCATGTCGATCTATTTCATGTTTCCTTATTGAATGTGTTTTAGAAACAATAGTGTTTTTGAGCACTCATAAACTCATTGAGATAAAAGAGAGAAGTGTAAAAGCAATAGTGTTATTTACTGTACTTAAACCGAAATGAAGAGTGAGACTCCGATTTCGACAATGACCCTTAGACATGTTACTTTAGGACAATTTGACTGCAAATACACAACTGAAGATGTCGTGATAACTTAAAATAAATACTAATATAAGTAATTAGTGAAAATTATTTCACTGTAGACCTGACACTTTAGGATAATTTGAAAATTACTTCAGTAATCAAATTTCGACATAACCGGAGATGTGGTGACAACTTAAAAGTAAATATTAATATAAGTAATTAATGAAAATTACTTCAGTAATCAAGATAACAATTATGAGTCTTAGAAAAATAAAGATGAAATCTAATACTATCATTGTAAATAAAAGAAATATTTTGTAAATACTATTTTACTATTCTCTCTACACCCATTTATATATATGTTCGTCGAACGGAAAAATCTTAAGTGATGAAGTCGGTTCATTCACCTCAACCTGATTGCTCATCTCGACCTATTATTCTCAACACTAACGGTTACTTTGAGATATATGTCGATAATCATAGCTGTCTGTTTTGGAATGATTTGTTTTTTCTTTAAAATTTTTAGTAATGTATTTTATTTTAATATTATTGTTGTTGTCAATGTTTTGTAAGAGAAAAATAGGATAATGGATCTCCAAGGAAATGCAATGAGTACTGGGTCAATTGTACTAGCCAAAAGAAAAAATAATGAAGAGTTATCTTCTCACACTGATGAATCTGCTCGTGACATAAATGAAGATTTTAGTGTAGAAATACATAAAATTTCTCTATCTATAACTGGAGTTCGTCCTTTGAAGAAAAGACTACTTGTTCTTGATCTAAATGGGTTGTTAACGGATGTAGTTTCTCCTCCTCCGAAGGATCGTAAGGCAGATATAACCATTGCGAGGAGAGCACGTAAGAATTGTGTTGTTCTTTGATTTTTATGAATCTTGTTCATTCTTATGCTAATTTGGGTTATTTTGAATTTGATTTCAGTATTCAAAAGACCCTCTTATCTTGACTTTATGGAGTTTTGCTTAGAAAACTTTGAAGTTGGCATTTGGTCTTCAAGACTGAAGTACTCTTCTAACTCAGAAATGTCTAGATTAACTATGACTTATATTATGTCTACTTTTCGATTTTATGTCTTCATTTCTCTTTTAGAGAAAATTTTGAATTGTCTTCTTCTTATTTTGGGATATTTTGTTGTTAGCAATCAGCTTTACCACATGCTTATGGTTTCTTGTTATCATAGGAAAAATGTTGATCGAGTCATTCGCTATTTGTTGCCATTCTCGAAAGAAGTGCTTTTCTACTGGGTAAGTGTTTGTTAAATTGTTCTCCAACTACAGAAATATCTCTGTAAGTGCTTGTTCACCTTGTATCTCTTGATTTAGTGAACCTTTTGAAATAATATAGAGATGAAAGATTTTGAAGAAACCATGTTAGAAATTAACTCGTAAGTAGTTTTTTACTCTTTTCTTTCTTTTATAAAGATAATGAGGAGATAAACATTTGTATCCTTGTTGTGATCTAGTGAATCCTAAAAGGACACTGTGTGACATAGTAGATAATTTATCAAGACCAAGACTAAAATTATAAACAAAGCATGTGAACCTAAAAACTTTAAGAGGTAAGGTCCATAGTAAATAAAATAGAATGTGAAACTTTGTTATCTAAAACCGAAGATGATATGTAATTAGTGAGATAATATGCATGAAGAACAACATCACCTAAAAAACATTGAGAATTTTTAATCCATGGATTAAAATTGTGAGAGTTGTTTCAACAATAGTTTATTATTATGCTCAACCACCCAATTTTGTTAGAGGTATAAGCACATGAGGTTTGACAAAGAATGTCATGAGAAACTATACATGTTTTAATATAATGAGAGATATACTCACAATCATTATCACTTTGTGTAAAGTTTGAACAAAAATTTCAAATTGATTTTTAATTTTATTATGGAAAAATTGAAATACAGAGAACAACTCAGAATAATTTTTCATAAAAACAACCAAGTACATCTTGAATAATCATCAACAAAGGTAACAAAATGTTGAAATTCTAAATTGGACTTAACACAATTCAAACGTCAAAGTGAACTAAGGTGAATGGAGACGAAACACATTATGAGACACTACAAAAAAAAGAACTTTGAATGTGTTCGCCTAATTGACATGACTCACAAGATAAACTTGATAACTTGGACAAACTTAGAACAAGTTGTTGCATCATAGAAGGAATAGGAGACCTAGCTGAGCATGAACAAGAGATGCAGAATCCATTAATGTGCCAACATGCGCAAATGTTTGTATGTGATAAAGATCATGAGACATACATCTGATGTTAATCATTCATCCCAAACATTGGTCTTGTAAACAAACAATCAAGGGAACATGTAAGACAACTAATAGATAAGATGTTAAATATAGACAAAGGGACATAAAGAACATTATCAACAAATAAAGAATGAAGGTGAATAGTGCCAACGTCGTGGGATGAGAACCTAAAGTCATTGGTCATGGAAACAAAAGGTAAATAACTCAAAGTAGACAAAGAAGAAAAAAATATTTGTTACTAATAATGCAATATGTGACACCTGAGTCCAAAAATCAAGGGGCAAGAGAGTTGTAGTTAGTTGGCTAGCAAAAGATGTATACGTGTGTGTAATAGAAGTAGGGGAACTAGAGTTCTGACAATCCTCATACCATTTGGGAAATTCATTGAAAATAGCATGCTATTATGAGATATCAGATGAAGAAGGGCCCAAAGTAAATGGTTGTTAATGAGAAGTTTGGACAACTACAACAAATCAAAGAGGACTACCATGTAAGGCGTAACACTTGACAATTTTGTGACCTAACTTGTAATAATGTTTACACTTCTGACATTCTTTTCCAGGCTTGCAAGGGTAACTGTTATCATCGTGTTGAGATATCAAAGTAGAAAGTTCATCAATGGAAGCATGTGTATTAGTGGTTGGCTTACTTGGCACATGCAAAAGGGTGGAACAGGTAGAAGTAAAATTAGACACAATTAGGGATTGCAAAATTTGATCATGGACATGTGAATAATCATCAAGAATCCATCTAAACCCGATAACATGAAGAACTTTAGCCTTTGCTCTCATTTCTTAGGAGTGGAGACAGGAGACAATAACATTGAAATCGTGAAGAGCATGAACTTTACTCATATATTCAATCATTGTTCCATCAATATGTCCGAGGACTACAATATTAAATAGATTTTGACAAACATTGAAAAGACGTTAAGTATCATTGATGTACAATAACTTGGCTTGTTCTCAAACTTTTGAACATGTCTCATAAGCACAAATATTTGTTTTAAATATGAGTGAATAGTATATTTAAGAACAATGCATAATTGAGCATCAATTTTCAACTAACGAGAAATCTCATTTCTAACAATAGTGGTTACTTTCTAGGTAAGATGATCAATATAACCCTAACTCTTAAGAAATAGTTTAATATTTGATGTCCAAGTATCATAGTTAGTTTCATCTAATTTGTCAATATATATTGACATAATTAGTATAGATGGATGGATAATACATAGTAGTAGCAATAGAGAACATATATGAAGATAAGAGAGAAAAATCTTAAAGCAGAGAGAAAGAAACTCTTAATAATCAAATGTACTCAGATCAGGATGATAAGGATAGATCTAACAAGTACAACAAGACGATCCCGACATAAGAGAAGGTGTTGAACAACTCGCATTAGAGATAAAACCAAATTATAATATATAATTGAGTGCAACCTTACCTTACAAGTTGTTTTGACGAGGTTGACATGGATATAAATTTTGCAACTTAAAAAAATAATATTAAAATGAATTGAGAAAAAATATAAAATATCAAATTAATCTAGAGTAAAGTCAAATTAATATATTTTACTTTTAGTACAATATAAAATTTTTAATATACATTTTTTAATTTTATTAATTTAATTTTTAATAGTTATTATGTGTATTTATTAATATTATATTTTAAATTTATAAAAAGGAACAAAATATATAACACTCCCTTTAATATTAATGACATATTAACATACATGATAAATATCAATGTACTCAGATATCTCAATTCTTAATGAAATTTAAACAATACAAATACTAATGAAAATAAATGTTTATAACAAATATAATGACAATGAATGTCAATATGTTTGGTCTTTAATTTCTGAATTAGATCTTGTCACAACATTTTGTTTCTTAGTCTTCTAAGAGATCAAGTTATCACCAATGGAGACAACATGTAGACATGGATTTTCTATCAGGAGATCCAACCCAATTAGCATATGAATAATAGACAACTTTAGTATGGTTATTGTGATTATATTCAATGCGAATGACTGCAGTTTAATGATTTACATATAAGAAATTAAGAAATTGATTCACCACACTGACTGGAAATGAAATATCAAGATGAGTAACGATAAGATAGTTCAAATTTTCATGTAATCTTTTGTACTTCTCAGGATTTGAGAGAAGCTCGCCCTGATTATGTAGGAGTTTGACATTTGGATCCATTGTGTTGAATTCATTAACTCAACTTCCTCCAAAATATCTCATGCATACTTTCTTTGAAATATAACAATGCCATGGTTGAATTGTGCTACCTTAATCCTTAAGAAATATCTGAATTTTTCAAAATCTTTGGTCTAAAAGTGATGATAAATGTGTTGCATTACTTGTGAGATGTCATGATATAACTATTTGTAAGAACAATGTTATTAAGATATAATACTAGATAGATACACCCACACTCAAGCGATGGTAAAAAATTTGAATGACTTGCCTCACTGTGAGTCATACCAAATTATTGAACAACATTGCTAAATTTTCTAAACCAAGCCTTAAGAGATTGCTTAAGGCCATATAAAGATTTGTGAAACGACATACCAGATTACCCTTGAGCAACAAAATGTGGAGGTTAGTCCATATAAATTTCTTCTTACAAATCTCCATTAAGAAAAACATTTTTGACATCCAACTGATAAAGATACCATCGTTGAAGATCAACTATGACTATAAATGAGTGAGCATAAGTCATCTTTGTCCAAATCAAAAGTTTGTGTATAGCCTTTAGCTACAAGGTGAGGTTTGAGATGATCAATAATACATCAGGACCAACTTGGATAGCAAAAACCTACCTACAATCAACAACAAATTACAAAGAAGATAAAGGAATGTGTTTCCAACTTTCACTATTCTAAAGAGCACTTATTTAATCAAACATGACCTGATGCTAACTAGGATGAGCTTAGGTATCACCTACAAATTTTGGAATGGACACAGAAGAAAAAAATGAAAGGTAGGTATAAAATGGTTGACGAATGTATATTTGAAGTGTTGGTGGAGGTGGGAGATCTTTAGGTGTAGTAGATAAAAAGGAATTAACATACATCTGGGATATTGACTTGATTAGATAGAGCCGCAAAAGGGAAGGAGAAGACTTAAGTAAAGGGAAAACTGAGGGAAGGTAACATCTGTTGAAATAAAATAGCCATTAAGAGAAAGAGACAAATATTTGTATCCTTAGTGAATCCTAAAAAGACAATGTGTGACGTAGTAGATAATTTATCAAGACCAAGACTAAAATTATGAACGAAGCATGTGGACCTAAAAACTTTAAGAGGTAAGAGATGGAGAGTTTATGAAGAAATGAAATAGAATGAGAAATTTTGTTTTCTAAAATCGAAGATGACATGCAATTAGTGAGATAACACACACTACGAAATATATCAGCTAAAAAACATTGAGGAACCTAACCACGGATAAAATTGTTAGAGTTATTTCAACAAGATGTAGAAACAAAAACTCCAAATTGATTTTTAATTTCATCGTAAAAAAATTAAAATATAAAAAATAACTCTAAACAATTTTTAATTAAAAGAAATCAAGTATATCTTGAATAATTATCAATAAAAGTAACAAAGTATTAGAATTCTAATTTAGACTTGACACCAAATGTCATAGTGAATGAACTAAGGCAAAAGGAGACGAAAGACGTTGTGAGACACTACAAGGAAAAGAGCTATGATCGTATTTTCCTAATTAACATGACTCACTAGACAACTGCAATAGATCAAGGAGGATGACCATGTAAGGTATAATACCTGTCAATTTTATGGCCTAAATTGTAATAATGTTTACACTTTTGACACCCTTTACCTGACTTGTTATCATCATGCTGAGATACCAAAGTATAAGATTCATCAACGAAAGTAGGTATATTAGTGGTTAGCTTACCTAGCACATGCAAAAGGGTGGAACAATTGGAAGTAAAATTAGGCACAATTGGAAATTCTAAAGTCTAATCACAAAATGTGAATAATCATTAGGAAATTCATGTAAAGCCAATAACATCAAGAACTTTGGCCTTGGTCGAGTTGTTGAGAAGGACTGGAGGAAGTAGGCATTAACTCATTAAAATCGTGAAGAAGAGCATGAACTTTACCTAAATATTCACTCATTGTACCATCAAGATGTCTAGGAGCAAGAATATTGAAAAGATTTTGACAAACATTAAAAAGATATTGAGTATCATTGATACACAATAATTTGACCTATTTCCAAACTTTTGAACATGTCTCATAAGCACAAATATTTGTTTTAAATGAGTGAATAGTAGACTTGAGAAAATGCATAATTGAACATCAATTTTCAACTAATGGGAAACCTTATTTTCAGTGATAGTGGCCACACTCTTGGTAAGATGAATCAATATAACCCTAACTCTTAAGTCATAGTTTAATGTTTGATATCCAAGTATCATAGTTAGTTTCATACAACTGTCAATGAATGGATATACCTTAACATAAGTAGTATAGATAGACATATTAGATATAATGGTAGCAGAAGGGATCGTAGATGAAAAGAGGAAAGAAAAAAATCATAAAAAACCAAAAGAACTCTAATCAAGATGACAGGAGTAGATCTAGAATGAGAACAACAAGAGAATCCCGACACTTGTAATCACCTCTGGAAAAGGGTTCAGACACGTTGCCACGCACTATGGAAAGTGGTGACAATGATGTGGCATGGAAAAGCGCATAAGGTAGCCCGGACGAATAGAGGTGTCACCGGTCCAAACAGTCGGATGATGGCGGTAGTTGTGGAGAAAAATCTCCGATGAACAATGGGTTCATTAGGAACTCAAAAATTTTACCCTATCTCTACATAGCATGTGATAATAAACTAAAACCCTATACAATTATTCCCTTGTGTATAGTTAACACGTAGGATTATGATACGATCTGTATCTAAAGTCAACAAGAAATATCAACAAACAGTATGTGTGCAATATTGTTTATATATGTTATTTGAATAAAACCATTTTCTATAACAGTAACTAAAGAATAACAAAAAGTATTATAGCAATCAGTATTTGATTATTCTTCTGAATCTCTGACCTGGAAATGAGAATTACAATAAGCAATGATGCTGGAAGAAATTAGAATAGCAGATGAGAGAAGAAGAACTCAATAACAGAGGAGAGGAAAACTCACATTCCACACGTTGTCTTTGCTCCTGCCCTTCAGCATGTATAATTCTCTAGCCACTTGGGTCGTTGGCCCATTCTAGTGCTCCTCTTCACTTTTTCAATGGTATGTGAATTTTTATTTTTGGACCCCATTATATTATTATTTGTATCAATACCTCCTCCATTGAAATTGACCTTGTCCTCAAGGTCAAAGTGAGCATAAAGTCATTGAATTTCATGCTCCCCTTTCCATGTAACTTCTTCCTCAGGCAATTCTTTCCACTGAATCAGTACCTCTGACAACCAAGCATCATTTCTTTTAATCTTGCATTTGTCCAATATACTTGATGGTTGAAGTATCGGTCCTTTTTCATCATTGAGTAAAGTAACAGGGATAAAAGATTTGACAAAATTAGGAAGTGCCAACACAGGTGTGTGAGTAAGTGTTGTCTTGAGTGAATCAAATGCCTGTTGAGATTTTGTAGACCAATGAAAAGCATCTTTATTTAACAAATCAATAAGAAGGGCAGCCAACATGGCAAAGTTCCAGATAAACTTGGGATAGTAACTTGCTAATCCAAAAAAAGCTCAGAGTTGCTTAATTGAAGTTGGTACAACCTATTGTTTAATTGCTTGTATCTTGGTTTCATCAATCTTGACTCCATCCCGTGATACAACATGTCCCAAATAATCAATTTGGGTTTGGCCGAAAGAGCATTTGGAGAGTTTGACAAATAAGGAATGTCTTTGCATGGTGCTTAAGCCCAAAGAAAGGTGCTAGATATGTGTATTTCATGTTGTACTGTAGATTAAAATGTCATCAAAGAAAACAAAGACAAATTTGCATAAAAATTCTACAAAAACTGAATTCATTAGGGCTTGAAAAGTGGCAGGTGAATTACTAAAGCCAAATGGCATTACTAGCCATTCTTACAACCCTTGGTAAGTGCCAAAAGTTGTCTTGTAGTGATCCTCCGGAGAAACAAGAATCTGATGATACCCTGAATGTAAATCCAGCTTTGAGAAATATTGTGCTCCAAACAATTCATCAAGTAATTCATCCACTGTAGGCATAGGAAAAGAATCCTTAATAGTGACTGCATTAAGGCCCCTATAATCGGTGCAAAAATGCCATGTTCTTTTCTTTTTGACAAGTAGCATGGGTGAGGAGAATGGACTTGAACTAGGTTGTATGATACCCTCCGATAACATACATTTCAGCATTAATATGTTCAACCTCAGTTTTTTGACTATGAGGATAACGATAAGGTCGAACTTTCATAGGGGCACTACCAATCATCAATGGAATGGTATGGTCATGGGACCGTATTAGTGGTAACCCATGAGGCTTCTCAAAATAATTCTTGTATTATTGTATAGTCATAGTCAATTCAGGCTCCATGGATGTGGGTAATTCCAACAAATGGTGGGCTGACACTTCAGGTGTTTGAATTTGAATGGCATATAATTCTGCTATAGAATTTGTGGCTTGTAAGCGGATGAGTTGATGAAACTGAACTAGGCTAGGCAGATTTGAGGTTTCTCCATGTAAAGGGATAAGTTCTCCATTGATGTAAAAAGTGAGGAAACGTTCTTTATAATTCACTAAATGAGTATCCAAAGTTTCCAACCATTGACTTCCAAGAACCAATTCAGCTGCAGCGATAGGTAGAACATAGACTGAAATATACAAAGAATGACCCTGGATTTGGACTGGGATATTGTGGACTTCACCTTCACATTCCAATTATTCTTCATTGCCCACCAACACTTTTAATCGTGGAGTCTGATAGATGGATAGGTGTAGAAATTTAGCCACTCTAAGTTGGATGAAATTATCTGAACTCCCTCCATCAATAAGGATTTGAATCTTATGGCCCTGGATAAATCCGTGGTACTTTTCATGGCATTGTATGATAAATGAGGTGTTTGATCAAATTCCTCACACTGATTTTGGACAATTTGTTGGCTCTGTACATTTGGGTCTGGCTCCGGGGGTATTTCATCCTCACATTGGAGTAAGAAATAATGTTTATTTGCACACCGATGAGTAGCGAAATACTTCTCATCACAAGTAAAACAAATCTCCTTTTTTCGACGGAATTGAATGTCAGCTAGGGTTAAACGCTTTAAGTTGTTGGGTTTTGGTGGTGTGGGAAGTAATGGTGGTGGGTTTGTGTTTACAGGTAGGTGGGTTTGTGTTTGTTGTTAATGAAAGTTTAGAAATATTTTGTGTAAGTGATTTGGCTGGGAAGTAAGCAAATTTGTGTTTAGGAGCTAGGGATGATGGGTGAAATTTTTCCTCAAAGAGTTTAGCAAATGACATAGCCTGGAGTAATGAGTGAGGGGCTTGGGATATCTCTTCAAGCTTCAATTCAGGTATTAATCCACTAATAAAACAATCAAGCAATACAGAATCATCTAACCCATATGATTGATTAGTTAACTCGGTGAAGGAAGCATAATAGTCTGCCACTGTAGAGGATTGCTTTAGCTTGAACAGATCCGAACGAGGATTATCAAATTGAGATGGGCCAAACTAGATTTGAATGGCAGTGGACAACATGGTCAATTAGCTACTTGGTGTGCTTTTTCTAGCAGTTGAAACCATGGTAAGACTTTTCCTTCAAAATGAATAGAAGCAATGGACACTTTCTGCTCATTGGGAATGTTGTATAATGTGAAAAACTTTTCAGCCTTGTACAACCAAGTCATTGTGTCATCACCAGTGAAACGTGGAAAATCCAACTTCATAGAGCAATGATGGGAAACAATTGAAGTGGAAGGCTGTGCTGGAGTGTCCTTCTGAGATTTCAGGAATAACTGATGCAACTCCTTCAATTGCTGATCAATCTTATCAAATCGTTGATCCATTTGCATAAATCGATCATGATGTAAACCTAGAGTCTCTGAAACGTGTTTCAGTTCTCCTTGTATCTCTTTCATTCTTGTGTTGTCAGCCATAAGTAACTCGATGAAAGCACCAATGATACGATCTGTATCTAAAATCAACAAGAAATACCAACAAACAATATGTATGCAATATTGTTCATATATGTTCTTTGAATAAAACCATTTTCTATAACAACAACTAAGGAATAACGAAAAGTATTATAGCAATCAGTATTTGACCCTTCTTCTGAATCTCTGATATCACCTGGAAATGAGAATCACAATAAGCAATGATGCTGGAAGAAATTAGAATAATAGATGAGAGAATGAAGAACTCAATAACAGAGGAGAGGATAACTCACATTCTACACACTGTCTCTTCTCCTGCCCTTCAGCATATATAATTCTCTAGCCACTTGGACCGTTGGCCCATTCTAGTGCTCTCTTCTCTTTTTTCATGGTCTGTAAATTTTTATTTTTGGACCCCATTATATTATTATTTGTATCAAATTATGTTATAGAAAAGAAACATACATAATTTTTTTATTGACAAAAATAATAAAATAAATATGAAATATATATAAAGGAGTGTTTCAACTCATGTACTAGCAAAAAAGTACACAGTTTAGAATGAACAACATGTCATACTCTAAAATAATCCTATCAATGCATTAACTCATAACTCTGCTATGGCAACTAAATTCTTATTATCTTTTCATGAAATTGATGACAGCTACCACATTCTACTTACTGATCCCTTCTCACTTTTGTTTAGGTAACCTTTTTCCACTTCTGATTCTGCATTTTCTTGGCTTCTAATATGCAGGACCTTTCTCATTGCACTGAGACACACTTCAAGACTCTTGAGAATAATCATAAGAATGTTGTTTTTAAGGATTTGAGAAAACTTTGGGATAAGATTGATCCTAATCTTCCATGGGAGAAAGGATATTACAATGAATCCAATACCTTGCTGTTGGATGATTCTCCTTATAAGGCATTGCTTAATCCAGTAAATAGTTCAACTCTTCTTTCCTTGTCAGTTTTTTGGTATCACCTAATTACTACATCATTTTCTAACATTCTGTATTAATTTTTTGATAAATTATTCCAGCCAAACACCTCAGTTTTCCCTCATCCATTCAGTTATCATGATGAAAACGACAACTCTTTAGGTAAAAGTCTTTCATGAGACTTTCACTCTCTTCGTATAACATGTTGGATTAACACAACTATAATTCATGACAGCTGAAGGAGGAAAGCTGAGAGTATTTCTTGAAGGCTTGGCAAAAGCTGAAGATATGCGTAAGTATGTTGAGGAACACCCTTTTGGCCAAGAAGCCATTAGTGAAACAAGTGAATCATGGAACTTCTATTGTCAGGTTATTGAGTCTCTGCAGGACAAAGCAATGTTTGATTTGAACAGAAAATGAGACAGAAGGGTCTTCTTTTTTGTCCTCATTTAAAACAGTTTTTATCCTTAAACTTTCTTTGAACATTGCTGAAAATTTTGATACATGTTATCATCGAAATTGAAGGTGTTTTGTTCCTGTAAACTTTATCAATCACCATATATGGTGGCTGAGATATCCTTTGGAAATTACTATTGGAATTTATGAACTGTTCAAACACATTATAGATTATATAGTTTTCCTATATAAACTGTAGTATTATATAGTTTGGATTGCTTTTCAGAATTTGTTATATGGATTTTTTTTAAGAGTAAACATTTTTAGTTAATTTCTTTTTGAATATTTTAAACTGAAAAGCGAACTTACTCTTATTCTATTATTGATTGGTGGAAAAGGTTCTATCCACAAAAGTTCACGTTTGATAATGTTAATGGGAACCATCGTCCATTTAGGTATCTTAGGCTGGAGCATCTCCATTTTTATATTCATGACAAATAATTTTATATCAACTAAAAAAGTTTAATTTTTCACTGTCATTTTCTAAAAAAAAATTATTACAATAAAGTATGTTATACAATTTATTATATTATAAAAAAACTTATTGAACTTTTAAGCAATACTTCTAATACGTTTTTTCATCATAAATCATGAATAGAATATAACGATTTTAAATATTAATTACATTAAAATATTTCAAAACAGTAAGGAACGTTCAATGTACAGAACAACATTATAATTAAACTCCTTCATTTTTTCCAAATCTCATAATCATATATTAGAAAAACGACTAAGGTGGTCTCAATTGTAAAAATTACTATGAAATCTTGGTTTACTATTTAGTAGATTTTACTGTGTCAATCATTTCAATTTTTTTAAACTTTATTATAATACAAGAGTTTTACAAACTTCATATTTTATTCGTTTTTTAATAATTAAAAGTTTTATTTAACATAGAATCTTAAATTTTATGTTATATCAAATAGAGATGACCTATAAAAGTTAGAATAGTCACTATGAAACCTATGCATTTATAAAAAAGTTGCTTACAACTCAGCTTCAACAAATAAACAATATCTCAATCTTCTATATTAAAACAAATTTACTGAAAATAATATTAATGGTATTACAAATGAGTGGGCCACAAACAGAACAAAAGCAGAATACACAATTAAGACATCACAACTGGGCTTGAAATGGTTGTAATTGGGTCCATTATAGTGAAGCATACCAACACCAGACTCAACATTTAATTTTTAAATAATAATATATTTAAATAGAATATAACCAGAATAAATTTTTAAAATATTTATAATTATAAATATAAATTCTTAGTTTCACACATTATATAAAATTATTATCCATAAACAATAATAATAAGTTTTTAGAAAGAAAAAACTCATTAACTTGTAAGAAAATTAAGTTTATTACTAGCTAAAATGTATGTTTTCAAATGGTGTTGCGATCTAGTTATATATTAAAACCAAATATTATAATAAATAAAAGAAAAATGATAACTACCAAATTTTAGTATTTTTATACATGAGAAATTTGAGTACTTGTGGGTTTAAGTAATCTTTAAGATAATAATTACCTTCGAATTGAGAGTTTTTGGATTTACTTTGTTAATTTGAGTTATGAGTCAAAAGAAGGTATTTGATCTTAAGTATTGTGAATTTCAGGTGCAAAGAATGAAAAAATTTAGAGATTGGAAGATGCATAAAGAAAAGAAATAAAAAAAAAGATTTAAAAGGAAGAGTCGCTCAAGCGAGGAGAGCTCGCCTAGACGAAAATAGTTCAAAATGTATATCAGCTACAGAGGAGTTTTCGTCCGGGCGACGCTAGACCCAATCAAGCGAAAGGGATCTCGCGGGGGCGAGGATGGTTTCACCCAGGCGAGATCAGTCCAGAGAGCACATCAAATTTTCACCTAAGCGAGGTGTTTTTGCCCGAGTGAAAAGTCACTTAATCTAAGCCCGAAAACGCGTTTAAAAAAAGATTTTTAGGGTTTTGGAGAAAAAATTTGGATTGGGAGGAACAGGAGAGTCGTCAAGAATGAGAACTATTCAGGATTTTTTGTCTTCTTTGCAATCTTTCTTTCCTTGAAGTGTAATAGCTACCATGAGTTGCTAAATTCTTTATCTTTGGGATTGAATGTAATCTTTTGAACTCATTCGTATTTTGTTGATTTTTATATATAATATTCAGTTTCTACTCAATTGGTATTATCATCTTATGCTTAATGCTAAATTTTATCTGATCAATAGAGTCTTGATTTTGATTCTTAAATTTAACTGGGAAGTCTTTCCTTGTCAGAACTTTCCTTGACATTCACTTTTACACTACAACACTTGATATCTAGTAACAAGAATAAATATTTTCTTATGTGAGAGACCAAACTAGCTATAATCATATAACATACTCAGATTTTCTATAGCACTATTCTAAGAACAATAACAAGTGGAGATAATAATGAATTAAGCTAATAATGATGACGATGATTAATTGACAATTCTACTTTTAGTGAGTTTCATAAAACTTGTATATGGGAATAATTTTGTCCGGAACCCATGGTAGGCACTAAATGTCTTATCGAAATTAAGCTAGGACCTTCTAAGGTGGAATATGGTTGACTTTAAAGAATCGATATTTGACTGAGCTATATTTTCTCTTACAATGTTTGTCAAGCTCAAATGAAGACGACAAGAGGAGATCTATTTATACAAGATTATTTGACGTTCGAGTCAGTAAGAGCAAAAAAAATCATAAGTATATAAGTGAGTATGAGAATTGAGTGAGTACTTCCTGTGAGTTTGATTTGTATTTATATGCTTTTTTGGGCATGGAATGAATTATTCAAAATAGATGAGAGTTATGTTTGATTGTTGAATATTTGTCATTCAACCAATTATCATAAAATACATTTAGTTTGACTGGATTGCATCCGATTGATTGAATCTTATAGTATTATACAATTAGGTACATGATTGAATATTGTATTATTATACAGGTATGTACAATTTAAATATTTTCTTATGATCAAATTAATTACTATTTCTATCATATTTCAGATTATTTTACATGAATTCAAATATTCATTATTTGAGACAATTATATCCTGTGTGTTTCACTTGACTTGCAACTTTCAAAAACTTATGGGGATTGAACATGTTTTTTGAAAAAAAATATCATACGGATAAAGACATAAATTTAAACATCTCATCAACATCATATAAAATATATATCTTCTCTATAAATATTATCTAATATCATGGGTTTTTACATATAATTTTTCATTTATATACACATTTTTTTATTTTTATTCTTCAATATTTACAAATCATTTGACAAGGGTTCAATAATAAGTGATATAATAAATCTAATAAATATTGTCAGAATGAATTCTAATATTATATTAAAAACTAAATTTAAGTTTAACCCATTCTCAAAAATTAACTTTAATGAAAATTATTTTAATTTATTACAGTGAAAATTGGTATTATATCTCATATATATATATATATATATATATATATATATATATATATTTTTTCTCTCTATTATTT
>Ga0209489_103537_pt1 | contig 30248 bp, 14 predicted proteins | sample SiratrowhiteBW_FD_187527 | JGI IMG/M metagenome (GOLD analysis project Ga0209489, IMG submission 187527) | Root nodule microbial communities of legume samples collected from California, USA - Siratro white BW (SPAdes) (version 2) | ecosystem: Host-associated > Plants > Roots > Nodule | place...
ATATATATATGAAGATGGACCAATAGCATAATGCAACTTATTTATTATTTACCTTACATTTAGAAAGAAAATTCTGTGTAATTTATTTTAATTTTAGCTATTAAAATAACTTATCTTCTCATTCTGTGAACAGGAAATGAAGTCCTCCAGTGAGAGTGGATTCTTTTTAAAATGTTCAAGACTTCGAGATTAAAATCTATTTCCAATACTTCGTTCCTTCCTTTGTCATTTTTCATTAGTGTTTTCTTATATATATATTTCTTAATTAAAAGTAAAAATATAAATTAAAAGAAGTAATAAGATTATTCAAATCTATGTAAAAAAGAATATAAGTTATGTACAAAAGAACACAAATGCTACCAGTGACTACAGGAAAAAAACTAATAAGTAGACAATATTATAATCAATATTTCTGTACTACCAAATTGACCTATTCAAAAAGAAGACTTAACCTCATCTCCATGAAACACAATCTGATCTAATCTCTATTTAAAAAAATATAGATAGCTACAATACCTTATCTCTCAAATAGCATAAATTTACACATCTTTGTAATATAAATTAATTAGAAGACGATATAAATGTTTCTTTTTTCAAAAAAAAAAAACATAACAATGGAAATACTTCTCCAACATAAATCAAAACTATTCTAAATCAGACATCCACACAAAAGCAATACATCATGTATAATTTGTTAAGAGTTCAGAATGAATATTAAGTACTGTTGTAGGTTTCAGATCCAACTAAATACTTGCACACAAACATTCACTAAACTCTCCCAATAACGATTTCACAGTTGGAGTCATCATTTCTAGCTAATCCTACATGCTCAACTTAGATCTTCCCTATCCTAATAAACAAACGTTGTCCTACTATTTTCTAGTTGGATAATAAGAATAGTTTCATTTCCTATTATCACTCATCCGAACAAAGTCAAATTTTGCTAATATAACTTGTCACCCTACTATGGATACTCTACCTTTTTTCAATCAATTGGTCATAGTCATACACATTACCGGATCTAAACCCTAATATGAAAATGTAAAGCTACCCTTATTATATTTAACTCTGATCATTGCCCATGATTAACTTGTACCAAGGCAAGAAACCTCTTGAATGTCACATTTTCTATTTCTAAAAACAATATCTTTCTATGCTTCCAAACATACAAATCAATGATTAATCACATTGTACTTTACATGTCATAACCTTTCTTACTAGTCCAACCTTATTGAAACTCAAAAATGATTCTTTTGCCAAATTATGGTGCACAAAATTCACACCACACCAATTATCATACATTTTTCATATTAGACTGCCGAGATTGCATATAAAAACAAATGACTACACTTTTAACATTAGAATTACAGAAAACACGCATGACTCTCAATTGGAATTCCTACTCTAAGAAGTCAATATCTAGTTAGCAGTTTATTATAAAGAATTCTCCAACCACACATCTGAGAGGAGGGTGAGCTCTTTAATTTCCATAACTTTCAGAATACCTCCTCATAGTCACCAGAGTTAGCATTTACTATCTTATTATAATAGGACACACTTTAGTTACAAATGATATAGTCCTTCGTTATATTAGTTATTACTCATATTCGATGTAATATTTTTAATTTTTTTAAATATTGTGAGTCCATAAATCTCTAATTCATAAAAAAAATCATCATAAAAAATTTTAAAACTTTTTGACAAATATATATATATATATATATATATATATATATATATATAATATAAATATAAATATTAAATATAAACAAATAAAAAACTAATAATAAGGATGAAATTTCAAAAAAACAAAAAAAGTACTACTGTTAATATTTAATTATATTATATTATATTGATTTTATTTTTATTCAGAAAAATCTATATTTGATCTTATATTTTTAAAAATTTAATCTACGTGTAGTTTCTAAATAAATTATATATTAAGTTGCTAACTATATTTTTACTTTGACTTAAATGTGTTTTATTTTTTCTTCGGGCACTATTTCTTTTGGTTTTCAGTTATCATTTTGTTTTTAATTAAAAGTTTTCATATTTCAGTGTTTTAATTTTGTAAAATATATTTTTGTTAGACGGCATCAGCCTGCTAGGACAAACAATAGTGTACTCAACCGTGATTAACACTACAAGAAAAAAATATTTAAAGATTAAATTTTAGTTACCAAAATGAAATAGTTGCTCATTGTGATAAAAATAGTTATCAAAATAGAATTTGGTAGCTAAATAATTACAAAATAGAAGTAATTATTGAATTTAGAAACCAATCAAGTCAAGATAATTGGTATCTAACATTAGTTACCAAAGGTTTTACTGACCTATGTCATTAGATTCTAAATTGGTATTGATATCTAATTAAGTTAGAGACTAATTTAGAATCTAATGAGATAAGTAACTAAAACCTTGGTAGCTAATGTTACAAACCAATTATATCTTGACTTAATTGATCACTAAATTCAATCATTACTTTTATTTTATAGTTGTTTAGCAACCAAAATTTAATTTGATAACTATTTTGGTCACAATTAACAACCATTTCAAATTGGTCTTTACATAACTTTTTTCTTGTAGTGTAATTAATGATATGATTTCAGTAAATGTTTAAATATATTTTCTTACAATTAGATTTGCAGTTTTTTTATTCTCTAATAAATAATTTTATTTTTTAATCCTTTAAATTTTCAAAAAAAAAAAATAATTCCATCCGTTATAACAAAAGTCAACAACAGTAATAAATGTTGTTGTCAACTTGTGACTCTTTTAATTTATAGAACAAACTCATTTAAATATGATTAAAATAATATGGGAGTTAAAAAAAATTAATCTATTTTTCAAAAGATTATCATGTCACTTAATGAAATTATAATAAATATTAATAGACTACTGTTTCTCATATTATTAATCTAAAAAATAAAGATGTAATTTTGTGAAATCAAACAAAAAATTAAGACTAGGATTTGAAAGGAGTGTACTTAATTTTAACATATATACAAAAGATTATAAATAAAAGGTACATTAGTAAAATGTACAGTTTTAAGTTTTTATTTAATTATTTTTATTATAAAAGTTAAGGACATCTTTTTAGTGTATGTGAAAGTGTCTTAATAAATCTGATAAAGGGAGAAAAAGGTATTGTATAATTGTATTGGTTGTTTTGTTAAGCTATGTTGGAAGAAGTGCAATAGATGTTACTAAAGGGGAAAATGTTGCATGTTATGTAATTGGCCCATCTTCTGCATTCATTTATAACCATAAATTACTGAAAGCTGGCAGTATTTGGAGAAGTGTGTGATATGCTATTGGCCATGATTCAAATACATTTTTGAAAACTTGAAAACGTAAATGAAAATGAATGCTTCCATCTATACCATATAATATATATATTTATGTTTGTTTGTATTTTTGTGCTTAGGGTAAAGAAGAGTTGAGAGATTGTTCATTGTGAGATGAAACTCAAAGCTATATAGACATGAGAAGAGTAGGGTTCAGATAAGGTTTTCTTACAGAAGATTTGGAATTTGCTGTCAATTTAACAATTTTAATATTTAATTTTATTCTATCGATTTTATTTTTGATTCAGCAAAATTTACATTTTATCTTATTATTTTTAAAAATTTAATCTACATGTAGTTTCTAAATAAATTATATATTAAGTTGCTAACTATATTTTAATTTTGACTTAAATGTGTTTTATTTTTTATATTTCAGTCTTTTAATTTTGTAAAATATTATTTTTGTTAGATGGCATTAGCCAATGCATGGTATGACAAACAGTAGTGTACTCAGCATTTTGACACCCGTGATTAATCAATGAGATGATTTCACTAAATGTTTAAATATATTTTTCTGAAAATTGGATTTGCAGTTTTTTTATTCCCTGATTAATAATTTTTATTTTTTAATCTTTTAAATTCGCAAAATTTTATTTTTAGTTTCATCCGTTATGACAAAAGTCAACTACAGTAATAAATGTTGTTGGAACTGGTGCCAGAGACCTTATTAAAGGGGAAAATGTTGCATGTTATGTAATTGGACCATCTTCTGCATTCATTTATATACATAAATTACTGAAGGCTGACAATATTTGGAGAAGTGTGTGATATGCTATTGGCGATTATTCAAATACATTTTGAAAAGTCAAATGAAAATGAATGCTTCCATATCTATACCATATATAACCAACTATATATAGAACCCTACATCTAGACAGAGGAACTCGTAGAAGAAGAATCTACAGCAAGAGGGAGAGAGAGGAAAATGGCTTGTGAGAATGAGGTTATGATGCCCCCATGTATTGATTTTTGCAAGGGAGGGGTGAGATTAGAAGAAGGGAGTGAGGAGTGGAAAGAGCTGAGCAAGAAAGTGAGAGAAGCATGTGAGAATTACGGTTGCTTCCTCTTGGTGTGTGATGAGGTTAAGGGTGCACGTGAACAGACATTTAATGGTCTGAAGCCATTGTTTGATTTACCTGAAGAAACAAAGCAGCAGCACATCAGTCCAATGACTTTCAATACTTACAGAGGCAGGAACTACGGTAATCTTCGCTTTGAAAGATTTGGCATCGATGATGTTCTTGTCTCACCTACGTTCGAGACCTTCACCAACCTCATGTGGCCTCAAGGAAATCCACCATTATGGTACTTTTCTATTTCATTGCATTGCTTACATTCAATGCATGCATTTTTTTAATCAACTAGTTTCTCTGGTCACAGTGAGGCATTGAACTGTATGAGCCTAAAGCTGTCAGAAATAAGCTTATTCGTCTTTAAAATGATTTTGGAGGGTTATGGCCTTTCCCAGCGTTACATTTCAGATGTTCAAAGCATTATGGGTTGTAGTGATATGCGTTTGAACAAGTACCTAGTTTCAGCAAACAACAAAGGCTCTGATGATCAGTCTAGAAGGTTCGCTCACACTGACAAAAACGCCTTGACCCTTTTGTGCGATAATGAAGTCCAGGGTTTGCAGGTGCTATCCAAAACAGGCAAATGGATTGAAATAACAATACCCCAAGATGGCTTTGTGGTTATAATCGGTGATCCACTGCAGGTATAGAGAAAGTTATAGCTAACAGTTTCTTACATCATTGTTATAATGAATTGTAGTAAATGATTATAAGATTGTTACGTGAATGCATGCATAGGCATGGAGCAATGGGAGGCTTCGTGCAGCGAAGCACAGAGTGGAGCTGAGTGGAGAAGGAGAGAGGTACTCTTTTGGACTTTTTTCATTACCGAAGCAAGAGACGATTGTTGAGCCTCGTGAGTTGGTAGATGACACAATTCATCCTCTTCGTTATCGTCCATTCAATTATGGAGAGTTTTACCATTACTATGCTTCAACTTTGAAAGACGATGCAATTGAAGATTTTGCCGGTCTTTGAAAGAAATTTATGATAAGATTTATGTGTGTGAACGGGAGCATGAGGGGTAGCTGACAGAATAATTACACCTCTTTTTCAATAATTACACCTCTTTGGTGACTCAATATGTCATATTTATTATTTCTGTTTGATTTTGATTTATTTGACAAGAACTAGTTATATATTAAGTTGTTTTGGCTTATTTTTGTTATTCTCTGGGTTGATTGATTCTTAAATAATTAGTCTTACTTATATAAGCAATTAACATATTGGATTGGGATGGTTAGGAATGAAAAACACATACCTTGTTCTCTTCCTCTCTTTCTGTTTGCTTTTCTCTTCTGGGGTCTTTCCCTTCCTTGTTCGATCAAAATCTCTTTTAGGGATCCCTTATAGGTCGGTGTTCTTCGGTGACTCCTATGAGAAATCCTAGATTCCCTTTTGTGTCTATCAATTAGTATCAGATTGGTTTTCCAGTAGTTAAAGCATAACAGAGACTACACATTTTGCTCAAGCTGTCAAGGAAATGGAAAAAAGATCCCAACTTATGGATTCTCGTTTTATGGATTTGACCGTTTTCGTTAACAAATCTTGACTATTTCTTTGAAAGAAATCTTGCAAGATTTGGTTACTAAGAAGATTTGTGATAGTAATATCAGTTTTTTAACTGATAATGTGTCATGGGACACATTCAAATTCTTCTCACCTGTGTGGAACTATGCTGATACGCATCAATTTTCCCAGTGTCAATTAATGGATTCATCAATGTAAAAATTACCTTTTGATTAATAATATCCTGATAAACTCAAGGTAAAATGACTATCATACATCTGGAAGACAAGACTTTAAAATCTTATTCTAATTCTTCTATGCTTTTTTGGTCTGAATATAAGAAAAGATTATGATTTTTTTAGTAAATAGTATTAATAATTAAAATTATTATTTATATTATTAATATTATTATTACTAATATATTGAATGTTATTAATAATAATATTATTATTAGTGTTACTATTTTATAAGAATATATGTAGATACATAACAAAAGAATCTAAAGATACGATAACTAGCGAGATGGGTGGAAAATAATTGGATGGGAGGGGATGTAGAGTGGATGAGAGGGTGATTTAAGTGATAAAGAGATAAATGGTGTAGTCTCTGGAAGAAATAACTAGAACCACCTTAAATAGGAAAATTGAAGACAAATAGAAATGCAATGATAGTGAGTGGAGAAAAAAACAGTTTGAGTGAAAAGAGATCAAGTAGGAGAGTTCCTTACTAAGATTAAAATCTAATATGGGTTTGGGTCAATTGGAAAAGTGTTTATAAGAGTAGAGAGTAATTTACGAAGCTTTAACATGATCTTCTTTGATAAGTGGAAGTGGAGGTTGGATTTGAATGAAAAAGGATTGTGAGAGATATCATTGTATATAAAAGTATGGGTTATGGAGAAGTATTAACAGAGTAGGAAGTAATAATAGAAAATTCAGGTAGTGGAACCATATGTGATAAGGGTGAGGGTAAGAATGGTTTAATGAAAATCTTAGGTGGAGAGTAGGAAAAGGTAACAAAAATCCTTTTTTGGGACGATTGTTGGATAAGGAAGCCTATCCTAGAATTTATGTAAATTTTACTAAAAAAGACAGTAAATTAAAATAATTTGAAGTTTGGAATTGTCAAGAATGGGAGTGACAATTATGTTGAAGGAATACATGGTTTGAGTGAGAAAACCCAATGCTAGATGATTTCTATATAGTTATCCAGTAGTGTGAACTAAATAAGGAAATGATGAGTGGGAGTGGGGAGGGAAGTATGCAAAAGAATATATGATGAAGGATGTTTATAATAAGATAGTGAATGCTAACTCTGGTGTCTATGAGGAGGTATTCCGAAAGTTATGGAAAGTAAAGAGCTCACTCTCCTCTCAGATGTGTGGTTGGAGAATTCTTTATAATAAACTGCTAACTAGAGATTGACTTCTTAGAGTAGGAATTCCAATTGAGAGCCATGCGTGTTTTCTGTAATTCTAATGTTGAAAGTGTAGTCATTTGTTTTTTATGTGCAATCTCGACAGTCTAATATGAAAAATGTATGATAATTGGTGTGGTGTGAATTTTGTGCACCATAATTTGGCAAAAGAATCATTTTTGGGTTTCAATAAGGTTGAACTAGTAGGAAAGGTTATGGCATGTAAAGTACAATGTGATTAATCATTGATTGGTATGTTTGGAAGCATAGAAAGATATTGTTTTTAGAAATACAAAATGTGACATTCAAGAGGTTTTTTGCCTTGGTACAAGTTAATTATGGACAATGATCAGAACTAAATATAATAAGGTTAGCTTCACATTCTCATATTGGGGTTTAGATCCGGTACTGTGTATGACTATGACCAATTGATTGAAAAAAGGTAGAGTATCCACAGTAGGGTGACAAGTTATATTAGCAAAATTTGACTTTGTTCGGATGAGTGATAATAGGAAATGAAATTATTCTTATTATCCAACCAGAAAATAGTAGGATAGCGTTTGTTTATTAGGATAGGGAAGATCTAAGTTGAGCATGAAGGATTAACTAGAAATGATGACTCCAACTGTGAAATCGTTATTGAGAGAGTTTAATGAATGTTTTTGTGCAAGTATTTGGTTGGATCTGAAACATACAACAGTACCTAATATTCATTCTGAACTCTTAACAAATTATACGTGTTGTATTGCTTTTGTGTGGATGTTTGATTTAGACTAGTTTTGATCTGTGTTGGAGAAGTATTTCCACTGTTATGTTTTCATTTTTTTTGAAAAAAAAAACATTTATACCGTCTCCTAATTAATTTATATTACAAAGATGTGTAAATTTATGCTATTTGAGAGCTAAGGTATCGTAGCTGTCTATTTTTTTAATAGAGATTAGATCAAATTGTGCTTCATCGAGATGAGGTTAAGTCTTCTTTTTGAATAGGTCAATTTGGTAGTACAAAAATATTGATTATAATATTGTCTACTTATTAGTTTTTTTTCTATAGTCACTGGTAGCATTTGTGTTCTTTTGTACATAACTTATATTCTTTTTTACATAGATTTGAATAATCTTATTATTTCTTTTAATTTATATTTTTACTTTTAATTAAGAAATATATATATATATATATATATATATATATATATATATATATATATATATATATATATATATATATATAATATGTGCATAGATATGAGTAAGTGCATATTGAAGTTAGTAAGTGTTATATGAAATTCTTATTTAACTAGTCTACCAATAAGTAGTTCAATTAAGGAGTCATCCTGACTCTTACGTGGGAAAGCATTAAAAAATTGTGAACTTGGAAAGAATTTGTGTTACTTATGTGTGGTTATTGGTAATAATTCATTCAAATCATCCTAATTCTCACACAGGAAATATACAACCAATAAAGGAGTTTGAAATTTGGAATGTTTTGGCGGTTAATGTTTTTGTACGTTTTCTTCTGCAATTCTTCCTTCTTTTCAAATGTTTTGGCAATCAAAGTATTTTAAAGAACTAAATCTTGTTTTTCTTTACTTCTTGTGGAACTAGAATTATTATAAAGTTAATGTGTCCTGGATATCAATTATAAAATACTTGCGCCTAACTCATTCATTCAACCTTCAACTTGCAAACAAATAGAGTTTATATACAATGTTCACACCATTTTATTTAAATTTATCTTAAATTCATTTAAAATGGTAGATGTGGAAGAGGGATGACAATTAGGCTGGATTGAGTGGAGTTTTGGTATATAGGAAAACACTAATGAAAAATGACAAAGGAAGGAACAAAGTATTGGAAATAGGTTTTAATCTCGAAGTCTTTAACATTTTAAAAAGGATCCACTCTAACTAGAAGACTTCATTTCTTGTTCAGTGAACAGAATGAGAAGATAAGTTATTTTAATAGCTAAAATTAAAATAAATTACACAGAATTTTCTTTCTAAATGTAAGGTAAATAATAAATAAGTTGCATTATGCTATTGGTCCATCTTCATATATATATAATTATTATTAATATAATTATTATATGGTTAATTAATATTATTATTATTATTAATGTTACTGTTGTTATTAGTACTATTAATATTATTATTAATATTAATTTTCTTATATTAAACTTATAGAAGCTTCATGACTTTGTCTTTCTCCCTGGCCTCTTTGTTTTTTTCAAGTGACTATATTTTTCTTCTAATTCCTCAAACCTTTTGGTTGAATGTGGACTTGCATGTTATGCTATTGGTCCATATATCTGTATTTATTATATATATATATATATAAAAGTTATATATGGAAGGCTGAAAAAACATGGAGAAAATGTGATATGTGATTGGGGTCGTTTTAAACAAATAAATAAAACGATAATTCATATACATTATGTTATATTCATTTATATGTGTGTTGTTTGTTTTAGGAGTAGCGTGCATGAAAGACGAGTTGAGATATTGTTTGGCATGCAAGTCTCAGAAAGAAATTAGGGTGATCTGATGGAAATTAGGGTGAAGTTAAAATAAACTTAAAATTTATTTAAGAAACAATATATGGGAATAAGTTAGGACATGAAGAAAAAATCAAAGAGGACGATATCACCAAGGTGGAGAGGGTGGTCTTTGTAGCTTCTGATAGAGTTTTCATTGTGATAGTAAGATGAAACTCAAAGCTATATAGACATGAGAAGAGTAGGGTTCAGAGGTTTTCTTACAGAAGATTTGGATTTTGCTGTCAATTTAATTTTAATATTTAAATGAAGATTTGGATTTGGATTTGGTATAGTTAACTGAAAAGAAATGTCACAAACATTATGCAAACCTTGTTCAAAGTCCTTTATTAAAAAATTGGGTTAGTATCCGTAAAAAAAGATTACAGTAAAACAAAATTGAGAAGAAAAATAACTATATTATTTTCCATACATTATCCTTTACGTTTTTTATCTTTTTTTTTTCTTTTGAACTAAATAATTTTAAATTTTAACTTTATTTCTCACATTTTTTTATTTCGTTTAACTTATCCCTCTATCTACCTGTAAAACAGAAGTATGTTTTACATATACATAATTATGTGAAATAAAAAAAATAAGACTAGGATTTGAAAGGAGTGCACTTAATTTTAACATATATACAAAATATTATAAATAAAAAATACATTAGTAAAATATACAGTTTTAAGTTTTTATTTAATTATTATTATTATAAAAGTTAAGGACATATTTCTACTGTATGTCAGAGTGTCTTAATAAATCTGATAAAGGGGGAAAAAAAGTTTTGTATTGATTGTTTTGTTAAGCTGTGTTGGAACTGGTGCCAGAGATGTTATTAAAGGGGAAAATGTTGCATGTCATGTAATTGGACCACCTTCTGCATTCATTTATATACATAAATTACTGAAGGCTGACAGTATTTGGAGAAGTGTGTGATATGCTATTGGCGATGATTCAAATACATTTTGAAAAGTTAAATGAAAATGAATGCTTCCCTATCTATACCATAATATATATATATATATATATATATTGTATTTTTGTGCTTAGCGTAAAGAAGAGTTGAGATATTTTTTGGCATGCAGGTGTGGAAGAAGAAAAGCCAAAATTTGAGACACTGAGGTATATTCTACAGCCCCTCTGAATAATTTTCAAGATACACAACTGCTATATAAATATTTAAGATATGTTAGCTTAAAAAATGTTATTTATATATTAACAAAAAGTTATATATTAAAATGATTTTTTGTTTTATATACTTATAAAACTTATTTGATAAGTGATTTTTAAAAAATATTATATCATGCAATTATAATTATTGTTATATGGTTATTTATACGTGTGTATACATAATATATATATATATATATATATATATATATATATATATATATATATATATGTATATTAAATTTTATTTTTTTATTTCAAAGTTATCTTGCATTCTACAAAATAATTTATAATATTTTTTATTTAGTTAATGATTGCTAATACTTAAAATTTAGATAAAAAAATACTATAATATCTCTACTTCCAATTTTACTTACATTGATTTAAAAATGAGTTGAATAGTTAATTAAAATAACAAGCTGAATTTGTCTAATTTTTTCTTATTACTATATTAGAATGCATTAAAATGAAAGTGAATAATTGATTAAAATAGTATTATTGTCCCAAAAAATACGCCTAGTATTACATGAGATTACAATACTTATTATTACTTAAATAAATTAATATTATCATTTATTTATTAAAATAATTATTTATGATGATTTTTTTTGTAGATTAAGTTAATTTTTAATGTTGTTTTTTTAGGATGAAGATCATATTACCCTATAGCTATAAAGCATATTCAAAGTTTCCATGAGCTGACTTTTAAAAGCAGTACCAAGATTTTTTTTTTCTATTGTGAGAGGTCAGATGAAATTGTAAGAAATATCCTTTTAAGTTTTTCGTAAAAACTTTGTAAGAAATATATTTCCTTCTGTAATTAATCTTTCCACCCCAATTTTATATATATTTTTAATTTAAAATTATGGTAATTCTCTTAATTAAACTAAAATTACTATATATATTACAATTTTATAGCATTTTTAACTAAAAATATTCTAGTGGGTGGAAAGGCCATCTCTGCTAACATCGTGTAGTTATTTTTATTTACGTCATTTTCAACAAAAAAAAGTTAAATTAATTTTAGTAGTTACTTCCTAAGTAGTTGTAGTAAATTTTGTCAAAGTCCAAATACCAAATTAAAGAAAAAGTGCTGAAGCATATATTAAAACGAAAGAAATATCCTTTCTTTTCCACTTCAGATTTTATCATTGATTAAAACAGCCAATTAAAATTCACTACAAATACTTAAACCTTGGAATAAAAAAAATCAGAATTGGTTAATCAAACAAACTGGGCCGAAGTCCATGAGCACCAAATACAACAACTAAAGGCCAAATTCTTCCTACACCTCCATAGAATAACTTAAATGACGGTTTTGCCCTTGATGAAAAAAAACTCTACGCCTCTTTCCCTTCATCTTCTTCACATTGAGCACCCCCTCCGCCGCAGCACCCCGTCGCACCCCTATTGAAATCATTGCGTCGAGCGAAAACAGCTTCCACCAGATGCTTCAACAGAGACTGTTTAACACTACAGATCTTTGATTTGTTTGGATGTAATGAGTTTTACGTGTTTTCAACCTTTTTCGTGATGCTGAATTAGATGGTAGCTAAGAGTTTCGCTGATGAATCCAGTGTGATCTTTCTGGGAGTTCCACATAGCAATGCCCGAACAGATCTTCAGCACACATAACTAAGAAAGAAAAGGAAAAAATTCAGAAGATGCAGACATAAATGTGAAATTCTTGGGACTTGTCTTGTGTGGCTCTTGGTTTCTTGGCACTTGCCAGATCTGGGTTTATAGTGGAAGGTGAAGGAACCAATAATATAAAAACAATCTATAATACAATTCAATTTGTATAATAAAAAACAAAAAAAATTATATTTTAAATTATATAATTTAAAATATAAAAGTTTATCGTATTTTAATTTGTATAATTTAAAATATAATTTTTATATTTTAGATTATATATTTATATTCTGAATTGTATAATTTAAAATAAAATTACATTTTAAATTATACAATAAATAATCGTAAATTTAACTTTTGAATTCTGTAATTTAAGACATAATTTCATTTTCAGAATTGAAAATTTTAGAAAAATATTTTTAATATTTTTTTAAATATAAGTGGTAGAGGAAAGTATTGAGACCAAAAAATAGTTAAATTTTAAGTAAATCAAATGTTTTTCGTGATGAATCTTTAGAGTTACTATAATTGTCAGAACATAAAATCCTTTTCCTTAGGCTTTTTCATGTCAGCCTTACATGAGGTCAGTATTTTGATTTTTCTAATCCATTAGACAATAATTTCAACATAAAATCATTATGCAACAATCTATAAATAAAATTAAAAAATAATAAATAACTTTATCAGTAAATCAATATAAAATATAAAAAATTAGGAAAAAAAAATATACATCTATCGAGATTAAGAAAATGATGTCTTGACCCCACTCTTTGAATAAATATAATCTTTGAATTATTTTTATTTATTCTCTTCAAAATAGGATGTCTTAAACTAAAATAGAATAATTATAATTTTTTATATTTTTTTCTCAAAAACTTTACGCATAATATTATAATTATTTTAATCAATATTAATACGAACAACTTAATTATTTATTATGTTAAATTTCATTATATTTGATGAATGACCATTTCAAAGTTTAATTTTTTGATAGGTGGCTGATACTAGGCGAACTCTAGTTTACACAATAATTTAGAAAAAAAAATGTTATAATTGATTTGAATTGCTCAGTTTTAATGAAATAAAGTATTATTAATTATTGTAAATTAAAGTACATATTTATAAAATATCTGGAAATCAAATAAAATTTTGGTACCTTCATTTTGAGTTTTAATTTTAGTTGTTAAAGTTGAAATTATCACTTTGGTCTGTTAAAGTTTCTCCCTTAAATAAATCTGGTTCATCCATTATTTTTTACTTTAACTTGGTCAACTTAATAACTGATAGTAAACACAATACGACCTTTTATTCGGAAAGCACAACGACCTCTTATCTTGAATTCCATGTCGTTATCTTGAATTTCAGGTACAGGATATATGAATCATAAAAGCACAACGAACTTTTATTCGGAAAGCATGAAGAACGAACGAGAAAGGATACACGGTAAATACAACGTAAGAATCGTGTGTAAATGTTGTACAAGATCATAGGAGTGATCAATAATGGAAGACGTAAATATTGTACTCCACAACAGCGTTTCCTGTCTTGTTATCAAGACTATACGTCTTCAGATCAGCAAAGCCACGTGCGAATTTGAAAACCCCACTTCCGCCAACAATCGGCAATTCCCTTTCGTTCCGGAATATCAAGTTCCGACCCAACAAGCTCAGAGTGCTGCCATTGAATTTCCCTTCCGTGAACACGAAGTTGAAGAGCATGACTAGGGCAACCTCATTCTGGTCTGAAAACCCGTACAGTCCTTGTCCCTTTCCGACAGGTTTGGACCCGGGATCGGGCCCAACGGTCAACGGGTCGTCGGCTATTGCCACGAATCCGAAAAACGTGGAGGAAGTGTTGGTCGTTTTGGCCTCTGCAATTTGCACTGCTGTGGGCTTGGTCCCGATTGTAACGTCGTGCAAGAAGAACTGAAGGTGGAGCAGCTTCTCCTTTTTCAGACCCAGAGATTTTGGAGATACGTATTCAAAGAAATTGGAGTTTTCTGCTGCTGTGAGTGAGGAGAAGAGGAGGGTGAGGGTGAGGGTGATGAACCAAATGGCCATTGAAAGTGGTGACTGTGGACACGTACTGTGGACACGTAATGATTGAGAAATCTAAACTCTACGAGAAAGTAATTCATAGATGCCCTCGACAGTGAGATAATAAGACTATATAACTACAAAAAAAAAATAAGGAAACGCTACAAAATAAATAAATAAATAAAAATTAGTCACGAATTTAAGGAAAAAAAATCGTTTTTCGGCTAGTAATAGTCAAACACGCATCACAACAATTGTAGTGATAATTTATCTTATGATGGAGGAAGCGTGGAAGTTCCAGAGGGATTGACTTGGTGCTAATAAAACTTGGAAGAAGGTGACGGGGAAAAGCAACAATGGAAATAAGCAAGTTCGCATTAAAATGGTACTAAACTCGATCGTAATCAAATATTAGATATAATATTAACGTCAAGCTCATGAAAATATTATTAGGATAAGGGAATTCAACTTCAGTTGTTTAAGGATGAATAGTACAGCGCACCGCATAGTCGTCGCCGGCTACATAGATTGACTGTCGGTTTTGTTGTTGTGGCTTAAAAGAGGACAATTTTCGTAAGTCAGGGGAATTTCAGCCATGTAAGCTTGTATTCTTACATAAAATTATAAGGTTATTTCATACTTTCAACTCAATTTAGTAAGATGTGTTCTTACCCAACCGATTGAAGGTCTTCTAAAGTCAATGAGGCACGATTGAGGTGTGTGACATAGTTGGTTGAGATGTGTTCTACCTGTAAAAGATTATAAGATTATCTGATATTTAAGTCATTAAGAATATAAGAATACTTAAGTTAATAAGAAAATAAGGAAAGTATATATAGTATTTAAATAAGTAAAGAACCAGATAGATAGATGATATAAGTAAACAATGTGATCATATTTCATATTTATACAATCTTTTTAATAATGAGGTATAATTTTCATTAAATGTTAGAGGTTTAGAATTTGAGTAATAACTCCCTTAATCAATTATTATAATTAAATTAATAGAAGAGTTATAAGTAGGTTATCAGGGATTAAATTGAATATACATAAGGCATTGATCATGGATATAAATAGCAGGTTATTAAAAAAAAGTTAAATTATTAATAAAATTTTATAGACAGAATTTTATTTTGGTAAAATAAATAAATTTATCGACAAATATCATTCATTGTTAAATTTATCGACGAATTTATCGACAGATTTATTTTAAATCTATCGGTAATTACTGACGGACTCAGAAATCTGTCAATAAATTTATATATAATAAATTTATCAAAAGATTTTGAGTGTTTTTATGTATTTATCTCGTGATAATTTTTTTTTAGTGGCTGAATCGTATTGTTAAATGAACGAGTTAATTTCGGTCTCCTCATTCGTTTGGATTGGGTGTGCTTAAGCTCCGTTTGGAGTTGAATCTATAAACTCGACCTACCGTTCTGTTAGGAATTCTAACCGATTTAATAAAATAGTAGTAGTCAGTAAAAGGGTAATCATTATCTTAGGAACAATTTTTTTTTCGCAAGCATTTAATGAGGGGTAGAGGGGTAGAGGAGTAGACAAATCAATCACACCATGATGTCAATTGGAAACTTTTATTACCTTTTGATCAGATTACACCACGTAGCCCTAACATGCGCAATGTCTTGAGAGTGCTAGTATTTGCCGCATTTGATGAATTATTTTCTTAAAGGAAAATTTTTAAATTCCATTTAGCCAACTACCTCATAGCTTCTTCTTTTATTTCTAATTCCTATGATGTTGGTAGAAGTTTAATAGGTAGGGAGATTGCTCCTATTAGGGAAGCAAGTTCCACTGAGTGTGCTGAATTATTGTTTAGTGAGGGGGAGCCCACGGAAGAAGCTTTTTTACTGTCCCTCGCTGCAACTGCTTCCTTTCTTCTGTCTGCGGCTGCTACGACTACCGTACCAGCAGTTATCACTGTTAAACCTATAAAAAGAAAAAACCCTCATCCAAAACCTTTCAGGAAGGATCTTAGGTTGCGGAAATGTTGGATTGAACTTTTACTGAGAAATTCAAGTAAGGGAAATTGAATTGTATGTTGTCTGATTTGATTTCAGTATAATTGTGAGGTAGGGTTTGAATTGAATGATTTTTGAATTATTAAAATTGGTTAACTTAATTTTTTCTTTATTTTACTTATGTGATGACATATGTTGGTAATGATTGTGTTTTTGATATGAGAGTAGATGGTGTTGCAGATGGATATGTAAAAGATTATTTAGGATGAATGATACTATTAAGTATAGACTAAATTTAAAAAATAATTTAAAAATTCTTTATAATTAAGTTTTAATAGAATTCTAAAAGTAGAATTTTGAAATTAGTTTAAAAGATTACTATATGCAGATAAATCTTAAATATGATTAATAAAATACTTAATTTTATTCATGGTATTTTTGGCATGTTACCGATAACATTTAAAAGACTAAACACATATCTAATTATCTCAATCATTAATAAAATTAAAATAAAACTAGCAAAAGTAAAATTTTGTATTAAGTATATTATTTTATTATACTAAAAATAAAATATATTATATTATCCTTAAACCAACTATTTATCTTTTAAATTATATAATTACTAAGTTAATTAGTATTTTTTTTACAAATTAGTGTGTGTATATATATATATGTATATATATAATATATATATATATATATATATATATATATATATATATATGCAATTATAATTATTGTTATATGGTTATTTATACGTGTGTATACATAATATATATATACGAAGCAAATTAAGATGGGCAGTGAACTTACTTAAGATGGCTTTCAAGTAATCACAAAGTAAGTCATTAAATACATGATGGTAAAAAGTAATAAAATCTAATAATAATTTGTTGGATGAACTTCTAATTTACTTAGTTATTATATAAGTTATTAAAAAATTAACAACAATAATTTTGAATGTACTTCAGTTTAATTATTATAAGAAAATTTTGAAATTAAAAGCATGGAATAAAATTTTTAAATCGATACATATAACCACCTTTATATGCTTTTTAATTTAGTTACGAAAAAATTTATTAAAAATTAATAATTTCATTAGTTGATCATGTATCATTTTTATGTTGATTATGACAACCAAACATAGAATAGCATCAAATGACATCGTTTAAAAAATTAACATAAAAATGATCCATTTTTTATATGTTAATTAACTAGATAATGTAATTTCTCTGAAATAATCAATATTAAAAAATGTTTTTACACTAGTGGAATAACAATCCATTGTAGTCATAGTTTTTAAAGTACAATTCTCAATGATGGTGATCACCTTTAGAAAGTAACACTCGTTCATACATGCATATGATTTTTGCAATTTTCAATACTTAATATAAGGAGTTGGTATAGTTAACTGAAAAAGAAATGTCACAAACATTATGTTTTATTAAAAAATTGGATTAGTATCCCTAAAAAAAGATGTCAATAACAAAATTGAGAAGAAAAATAGCTATATTATTTTCCATACATTGTCCTTTATTTATTTTTATCTTTTTTTCTTTTGAACTAAATTATTTTAAATTTTAACTTTATTTCTCACATTTTTTTTATTTTCGTTTAACTTATCCCTCTATCTATCTGTAAAACAGAAGTAAAAGTAATACCATGTTGTGCCAAGCACAAACACTACGCCATCTAAATTTGTTTACATTTGTAAGATTTGTGAGTATATAAAGAGATAGATTACATAATAATATTGGATATTTATAAAAATGCATATATAGTTCATCGTATTACGGCTGTAAAGTTTTGTTCCTTTCCTTAAGTTCACCAAGTCATTTTCCAACTTTATGTTTATTTGACTTATAATGTGATCATACCTAATTCAATACTATTACAAATCCCTAAGTTATCATTAGTTAAAAGATTATATATCATGCAGATTTTGTAAGGGCAAAGATCAACAATTAATGAAAACCAAAATCTTGGAAGCTTCCAAATCATTTATGTGTTACTTATTGATATTTTACAATTTTTTACTTGATTTTATTTAAAAAAATAAATCAAAGTGAGAAAACGTCACTATTAACTTATAATTGCAGTTCTTAATTACGAGTTTATTTCAAAATCATCCTAACTCTCACAAAGGAGATGTGAAGAGGTTTGAAATTGGGAAAGTGTGTTGATTAATGTTATTGTAGGTTTTTCGTCTGCTTTTCTCCTTTCTTTTCACATGTTTTGGCACTCGAAGTCTTCTTAAGAACTAAATGCTTTTCTTCTTCAATTCTTTATACACGTCTTTGAGGAACTGGAACAAAACCAGAATTGTTATAAAGATGATGACTTGGTCTTGCATGACAATATGCATGAATCTTCCAAGTTTTTATCTCAGATACCAATTTCAAAGTGTTTTACAGGCTATGTAACTCCAAAATACATGCATCAACCTCACCATATTATAATCTAATATATAATTAACTAACCTTGCCTTTATATTATAAACTAAACTTGTCATTCTTCATAATATAATCACAGCCTTAATGTCTTCTTTTCTTCTCGTGCAATCATGCGATTTTTTATTTTATAACAACACATACTTTACGATTTTTCTTATTTATTACATGCGCGTTGTTTAGTTTTTTTAATTACAGCAAATTCTAAAGATAACTTTTAAAGACTAAACCGTTGTTTCTTAAATTTTAGAAACAGATTTTGGTAAGATTAATTAGGATTTGTTGCACTGAATTATTGATTATGTTATATGACAATGTATATAAAACATAAAGTAACAGATGATAAATCAATTAATGGTAATGTTAAATAAATTTCCTTACTACAAAAAATTCAATTAACATCAATCCTATGAATCTTTTAACATCTATTCTTAAACCAATATTAAATAAAGTGTTATTGAAAATGTTAACTTTTAATATTGGTTACGAAACTGATATTAAAAATCATTTTTAACATTAGTTCTTTCTATACCAATGTTAAAGAGTGTCAACTTCTTTAGTTAACATAATAATAATAGTAGGGAAAGAAATGGAGGTGTTTAAGATATTATGGAAAGCAAAGGTTCTACCATCAGCACAATACTTTGTATAAAGAGTTATGTTAGTGAGAGTGGCCATAAAAGAAAATTTGGTCAATAAGAAGTAACAGCTTATGTGTGTTGTGTGAGAGGGAGAAGGAAAGTGTAAGCCACCTGTTTTTTACATGCTAAAGTGGTCTGGTGTGTATGGAATCAATGTAATGAGTGGATAGGGATTAGTGGTGACATTTTCTCCCTTTCTACTTATTGCAAGGAAATAGCAAACAAAATAATGTCTGAGAATGTATAAGGATGACACTAATCTGGGTCATTTGAAGTCAAAGAAATAACATGACATTTTAAGAATTGAAAAGCGGATCCTATGACAACTTTAACACAATTAAACAAGAGATGGATAATTAAGAAGTAAAAAGTACAAATTATGTACTCAAACTAGTGCATTAAACCTATGAGTGCATTAATCCTATAACATGCTTAAGATTCTTGAAATAGAAGCTCATAAACTGAAAATTATTTAGTTCAGGTAGTATGGTGTGAATCAAAACAGCAGAGTCACAGAGAACAATAGGAGGCAGTCCCTATGTAGACACAGTAGTTTAGGAAACACTACACAATATTTTGAAACAACCAAGGATGCATAAAATAGAGTTGTTTACGCTGAAAAGGATGAAAGGCACAAAACTTTGAGAATTGTATTTCCTGTTATTTTTGTGTAGAGAATTGTATTTTGAGTATTTTTTTTCAGTTCAACAGTAATTAGTATAATACATTAAAGTCTTGGACTCTCTATAGTCTGATTTTGTTTGTATAAAAGAATAAATATTGCAGGAATCTTAGTTTAACTATTCTCCTCCACAGCCAATAAATTAGCTGAAATTATAAATAATTCCCTTCATTGCATTTTCTCTTCTTTTTCTGCACCAGAAAAATCTTATTTCATCATTTGACCATTTAAATTTTACACAATCATTCCATAGTTCAAGTCACAGCCCATTTTGCTACTATCATGCTTATTAGTTTTACCAAAAAGGTAACATGCAGATAGATAAACATTAGCCAAGAATATTTCAAGTGCTAATGAAAGCCAGGGAGTCTGAAAACTTCTCAACCTTAATCCCAATATACTCCTTCACAGTGACATCACGAAAACGAACAGCAGAGTCAGGATCCATGGCTACCGAGGGAGACAACACATAATCTGTGGGTGGAGAATAGAAAAAAGCCATGGAATAACGTTCCTTGTCCTCATTCGGCATCACGCGATGAAGTGGGGTGGTGAAGCGTGCATTGGACATGATGTGTAAGAAATCTCCTGTGTGAACAATAAGAGCGTTGGGGAGAGGGTGCACAGGGATCCACCCTTTTCCTTCCTTGAAGATTTGAAGACCACTCGATTTAGCTTGAAGAATTGTGAAGACAGAAGTGTCAGTGTGAGGGGCCAAACCCATGGCTCGGCTCGGTTCGGGACACTTTGGGTAGAAATTCAGCTGAAGAGCTGCACTTACATCACTTGCACCAATCCATTTCCTTTTTTCCTCAGAAATCTCCAACAGATCGAACACCATTCCTGTTAGTCGCTCCGCTATACTCCGAATCTGCTTCTCATAGTTCTCCATTCTCTCACTGCACAGTTCATATATATCAGTTTTTGTAACATGCAAGCATATTGAACTTGAATATATATAGAACACAAGTTGAATATATATGAGTTTGTCTTTATTAGCTCATGCAATGTTAACTTTACTTGCAGAGTTGAAGTGTTTTCAAGACTTTTACTGGAAAACGACCTATAACCTTAATTTTCGCAAGGAAGTACCATGTGGTAGTTGGAACATAGCTTATATAAGGACAAAGTAATTTCCTTTCATTCATCTTCAACTAACTTGAATCAAAGACTTCAACCAAAATCTTATTTACAAGGCAAGATTATTTTTTTATCAGCAAAAATTAACAAGGCAAGTGTTTTTAGTGTGGACTTTGCATGGAAGTGTGGTGGGGTGGTACTTACCAAAATCCTGTATAATCATCAGGCCATATCTTTTTGGCATCTTCAGAGGGAGAATCAATGATGGTGAATCCTTCGTGCCACATGCACTTGGCGAAGAAAGGAGAAATCCTCGGGAGGCCATATCCAGTGGTACCAGTAGGGGATCTAAGGGCCTTCAGCTTTTGCTGAGTAGGGAGAGAGAAGAGGCGTTGGAGTTCTTCTTCAGCGCCTTGGATAACATCTAAGGGTATGCCATGGTTCTTCAAATGAAAGGCACCCCAGTTCTCACATGCAAGGCCTATGAGTTTCATGGCATTGGGATCCATGAGGTCGATGACGGGTAGAGATGATAATGCAGGATCATTGACTGAGAAATCATCATCACTGGGTTGCCATGCGTGAGAATCAGGTAAACTCGGGGATGAAGAAAAGTCTAAGGGAATGATATCACCAAGGTGGAGAGTGTGTGCTTTGTATGCTTCACTGAGAGTACTCATTTTGATCAAGCTAAAACTCCAAGCTACAGAGAAGAGATTACAAACATATATATATATAATATATATATATATAGGGGCATGAAGTGGTTCAAAACTCCTATGTATACACCTATTTGACAATTTATTATAATAATATAATGATATGAACTTAAAACGGTTGTGTTGAGTTTTAGTATTTAGGAAAATATTAAAGAAAATGACAAAGGAAGGAACAAAGTATTGGGAAGAGGTTTTAGCATCCCAAAGTCTTAAACATTATAAAAAGGAACAGCCAATGTCCGGGTGATCCTGTGCAGTGTACAGAATAGATAGAATCAGATGGAGTTTTTTTTTTTTTCTCTTTTTAAACATGAGTGAAGGAATAAAAAGAACTAAGTTTCATTGATAGCTTCTTATATAAATAAAAATTAATTTAAAAAAATTTAGTATTTTCAACATGAAACTGTTTTCATTTTGTTGTTATATAAGATATTTGGTCTGTAAGAACTTCAGAAACTGTATAGAACGGTCCCTCGCTTCTGTTTCTTGCCTCTTGGGAAACAAACTAAAGAAGTGGACCCATCAATGCTTATCTGTGGTTTGAATGGTTTGAATTTTACATGCCTTAGAGTTTTATAATTATTAAAAAGGTTGATAAATTGATAAATTAATTAATACAGCCTGTGTATAATTATGAAAGTGATTAAAAAATTTAAGTAACATGCATATTAACTATTAAATATTTAATTTACAAGATCAGTTTAGAAAAGCAAATACTAACATTAAAGACTTTTTGCTGGCAGAGTAACGTGTAAAAGACGAAATCAAGAATAACCTGACAGAGCTGTGAACACTCCAAATCTCATTATAGAGACAGAAATTATATATAAATATATTAAGTGTAGATTTACACTATTAAGCATACATCATTGTTGAATAAATAATACACTTTTGTAAACTTCAAGTGTGTAGAATCTTCTAAATGAATTGCATGTTGTTTACCTTCTGTACATTTTGTCTTATCATTCAAATGATTCTGAAAGTAAGTTTAATATTATAATTAATAAATAACGTAAAGTAATAAGAGTGTTTTAATTAATATAATTAAAATTAAGATTTTAATTATAAAATTATACGCAAAATCGTAGCAATAAAATTGATAGATTGTCAAACAAAATTGTAAGAACGCATGGATTGTGATTTTTTTTTTTATTAATTATCTACTATAATAATAATAATTGTTCACTTTCTTTACGAATAAATTTTAATTTAAATAAAATTTAAATTTAATTAAAATTAATTTAATTATCTTGATATTTGTCAGCTTTAATATCATCTAATTAAATCTAATGTAATAAATTCATCTTATATTTTCATTGAAGTAAAATTATATAATACATTCATGTTGTATTTTCAACATAACAACTGTCTGCTTTCTTTATGAATTAGGATTAAGTTTTAATTAAAATAAATTTTAAACTTAATTAAAATTGATAATATTCTTTACTATATTGTTCAACTTTTTTACTATATTGTTCAATTTACGATCCGTATTATAATTTATTATTTTATTAAGTCTTCACTTTCTTAATTATCCTGATTTTAAATATACTGGTTTTGATGCTATAAAACAAAAAAACAAGGATTTATCTCCTTAAGTATATACCTTGCAGGAAATGACAGTGATAATGTTGCTGCATGTTATGCAAGTGGCCCATTTTCTGTGTATTTCTTGATATTATTTAAGGCTGACAACACATGAAGAAGTGTGCTATTGACTCCTTTGCCTCAAATAAATAAATACTAAGGATGATTCACAGACAAGAAATTATTGAGGCACATTAATTTATTTATTTATTAGTGTTTTTGTCTTATATGGTGAGGAAGCATGCCAGGTTGAGAAGATTAACCACCAATTAATTGTTTTGCATGCAAGTCTCAAAACCCAAAAATGGTTGAATGGTGGAAAGAGAAGAAGATGATTCATGCTATGTTAAGGTTCAACACATTTTGAATGTTTATCATCATCTTCAATAGTTCTATTCTATCCCTCACCAACATTCAAAGTTTACCTTTCTATTAATGTGCTAATTGAGAAAGAGTGAGAATGAAATTTTTTTTTCTTTATGTTATTTAGAGTGATAAATTTCATTTTCATAAAACTTATAATCATATAAAAAAAATATTAGAAAAAAAATGTCACTCATAATAAATCTATTTGATTTTACTAAAGAAAACAAACTTTCAAGTGGTATATTCTATAACTCCTTCCTCAATATTTTTCAATATACACAACTGTTTAAATTTTAGAGTTTAAAGATATGTTGACTTAAAGTGATATTACTGACTGAAACCTATATTTTAAAATTATTTTTTAATTTGCATTTATTATGTTTATTAATAATTTTAATTTTCATTAAAAATATCATATCAAGTATCTCTAAGTTCCTAATTATTATTATTATTATATATGATTGTTTCCTGATATAAAAGGAAATAAATTAGATGCCATTTATGATTATACATGAAAAATTTAGACTCTAAAATAAATTAATTTAATTTTTTATATACAATTTTCATGTATTCAAAATTTTCTGTTTAATAGCCAACAATGTAATGCTTAATTTAGCGTTAGCCCCCACTATATCTTTTATTATGGATAGTTCATTGTTTGGTCGGTAGCTCTTTCTTTATATTTTGTTTGGAAAGAGGAGCAGCAAAAAAAAAAAATGGAAAACAAAACTGATAATAGATTTGTATTTAATTTGATTAATGTAATTGAATAAAAAGTTTAAATTAATCAAATTATATAATAAATTATTAAAATAATATTGACTAAATTTAATAAAAATGAATTAAAATTAAAAATATTAACTAATACCATATATTAATATCTATAATTTTGTAAAATAATTTAATTAGAAACATATTGAAAGAATATAAATTGATATTAACAAAAACCATTACAATATTTTATTAAAAAATTATATTTTAGAGCAACATATTCAAACTATTTTTAAAAAACTACAATTTTATTATAATGTATATTAATAAAATACAAACAAATATATTATATTTATAACTACTAATAAAGGGAGTAACTGCTCTCTAATAGTTGTTAGTGTATACAACTCATTATTAATTTTATCTTTATTAATATATTCTTTTTTTAACTGTTATTTTAAACTCAATTAATTACTTATTTAAAATTATAAAAAAATGTTTATGTTATAATTATTTTTTTTATGAATTTTTTTTATAAATTTAATAATATTTGATTTTAATAATAATTATAAGAATTAATTTTATATCTTTTAATTCGTTTTCACTATAACATAATGGTGGTATTGTTGGATGGAGAGATTTGTAGAACATTAGACTCAGGCACCAAAACCAATGCTGTCCTCGTGGCTATTGTTATCTTTGTCACTTTATTTGTATTTTCTATCTTTGCAAGCAAGAAGAGAATAAAAGAAAGAAAACGTTGTAAAAAAATTCCGTTCCAAATAACTTTCTTCAGAACACATTTTTGTTTTGGAAAAGTTTTTCTAAATAACATTTTCGGAAAATGTATTTCAAAAAGTATTATATACATTCTCAAACAAGCACACCATTTTTCAACAAATCTCAAACTATCAACAGGTCTTATATTTTTATTTTTTTTAGAATGTGATGCCCATGATAAATTTATGGGTTATTACAAAATGAATAATATTAAATAGTTAAATATTTATTTAGATTAGATATTTCAAAGACTTCTTATTATTCAAAATGTAAGGATTTTAAAAAGTTATGTTTATTATTCCCATATAATAAAGAAAGTATAGGAAGCATTAAGAGAATGCATACGGCCATTGCTAACAAATAATTAAAAGAAAATTAGACCCCATTACATTTAATATTGTTGAGAACAAATAATTGAAACTACACCTCCACAAACTATATGGTGCTTTACTCACCATTCCATATATATATATATATATATATATATATATATATATATATTTCTATCACTAAGTTCTTATAGTTTGAGTGAAAGCAAAAAATCTCTTATTTTAATGTAATTTAATCATAATTTCAAACTTTAACCACAGTTCAAATCTTGGTTATAGCATGTGTTATATTTTAAAAGATTTAGTGAAAGCGTAAGTCAAAATATATATGAAACTATAAGACATAATCTTCAAGTTCGATTTTGAATCTAACTCAAACCTTAAAAAAAAATAAAAATAAAAAAAGACCTCTCCAAATAAAAGATATATTCACCTTATACACATTACCTTCACACTATCACTAATAAAAACGAAACTTGAGTTTTTATTAATACATCTCCTTACACATGATATTATTAAACTTCATAAGTAGATAATACAATAGGTAGTCAAATGATGCATTTAAGATAAACTCTACTTCATCCTAAAATATTAGTTCAATACCTTATTATATACATGATTTTAGCACTATCTAGATTGGTCTTGAGTTTTTTGTCAATAGAGGAATTGTAATATATCCCATATTATAAGCATTTGCTTGCCTTCGGAATGCACAAACATCAACCAGCTCTCCCTATTGCTTCATTACTAGGAGACAGCTTTTAGAACTAATTCAACATATTAAAGTTGATTAATGTGATCCCAAAGAACGGCATTTTTTTTTTTACCACAAAGCAGCAATTGAAGGATGCAAATACAAAGCTTTTGTCATCTACATAAAGGAGTAAGGCAACAGTTAAGATGTTAACTATTTCACCCATGAATTGGACACAGTTAAATGTTTTCATTTACAGGGATGATTTGGATCCATGCATGTGCATATAAAGTGCAGTTTAGTGTACAATGATCACAACACAAGTCTTCTTAGAATCATATTTTTACCTTCATTAATAGTATTTAAATGGACGTGAAGTAATGGCATAACTCAGCTTTCATCAAAAAGATCTACTTCTCCTAATAAGTTCTGTTTGCAAAAAAGATATTTCTACTGTTCAAAGCACTCCATAAATTATTTTTGGTGTGTCTATTTAGCTTCTTTAAACAATCATCCTACACTTGCTCCCCACATACATTGGGAAAAGGAGGGGAAAGACCGAATTGGGGGTTGAAAAATCTGGATAAAATTTGACAAAAGTGAATGATACCCCAACGAAAATGAAGACAAGCAAAAACTGTTAAGCCATCCAATAAATAAGAACACAACCTTTGGCCTCAAACTCTATCACTGTCCTCTTTTGTCTTCAGAACTGGGATCTGATGGTTGGACTGGATTTCTGGTATCTTTAGCAAAAATGCTACCTTGGTGTGCCCCTATGACCACATGTTCAGCAATTTCAATCAGTGACAAATTCAATAGTTCAAAAAGACCAGTTGTTATAGAGTGGTCCATTTGGACCAACCATGATACACATATTGTATTGGTCTACTGAGTTAGAAAGCATGGCCGAATAAGATCAAGGTTCAGTATTCTCCTATTGCTATGGGGTAACAGTGTAAACAACACTGTTGGGAGCTATCATATGACAAAAGAATGTAGCCAAATCATACCTGCAGGAGTAGTTACTCGATCACCAGGCCCCATGGCATGGCTAGAACTTCCAGTAATAGACAATTTCCCATGAAGCTCCTGTGGGAATGCTACATTATTCACTACACCTGTTTCATTTTCTCCACTGTGCAAGTTCCCATCATTAACCATTTTTACAGCAGATTTAGGTGAGAACGCAGTTGACCAAGATCCACCATTCGACCCAGCCAAAGCCATTATAACATCTGCCTGCATGCATAAGTCATGATAAAACACAATACCATATTGCTTATTTTGTATGCATGTACGGTTCAAATAAGTGGAATGACCCAACAGAGTGAAAATAAAAGATAGTCCAATTAGGAGGCTGTGAAGGCCAAGCCAAACTACATGCTTTCTAAAACTTGCAAAAATATCATAGCTTGCTCACACTTAGTATTCAAACCTAGCAACTATGCAAAGTGGACAGAAGACCAGGGAAAACAACAAGTGAAACCACGAAAACAGATTTTCCAATTCTACTGAAAATTTGTTTCTGATCAACTGATCCATGTAGTAATTGTAGTCAACTCCACTGTGTGATAATGCTTGGTGGTGGTTGCTGTAGTTGTCTATTTCACTTCTATACAGTATTTGCACAACAAGTTTGTTACACGTTAGAATAAATTACAATGACACCCCCTCAAGATTTTTCGGATTGCACATAGTACTATTGCTTTTTAACATTTACAATAACTTTCAGCAGATGTCTCTTTCAGATAAAATTATTAATGGCCATTACAGGTTTTCCCCCCTTTTTCCACTCAGAAATCAGAAGCCCCCACCATATTGACAGAGCATTAGGTATTCTAAATTGGTTTTATAGGATTAGGATTCCAAACTCTGAGCTGTATCATGCCTACATTATTTGATTTTACTTTTATGAAACATGTCATAAATGTGTATAAACATCACCTAGTCCCATCCAAAGACAGGTAATGATTATAAATAAACAAACACACAGACTTGGATCCCCGTAAGTGAAAATGTGTGTCAATTGTGGATGTGTCTACCCTTTTGAATTGAAGTATCTTGTAAATTAGTTTTAAATCTTCCGGTGGATATACACCTAGAAGACAAATTTTAGCAAAACAATTCTACCATCGGTTAAGTTTTATTGAAAATCATAAAATTTTATAGAACTAACTTCTTATTCAATGAGCTTCACTCAATCATGTAATTTCCCATTAATTTTAACTAATAATATTACTCATTTACAATAACAATAACTACTTTTAAACAAATAACTCAGCAATCAATTCAATGTTAATAACAATATATCTGCAAATGAAGAGAGATTTATAGGAAAAAATAAGCATAAAAGGCAGATTTGCTTGATTGAATTAATCTATAATATAAGTGGATCATACAAGAGAAAAATGATACAAACCAATAGTAAATGCAAACAAATTTTGGAACACAAGATAATCGATGAGATCCCAGATCTGCATCCACTTGCTGCTACTATACCATTTTAGGGCAACGAGCATATTGTTATGAACTATATATTCCAAAAGTTTAAGCTATCATGTGGAGGCACATGAATGGTTTCATATTGTGTTGTAAATAGTGAATTATTATGATAAAATATTCTTAATATCTCCATAGTGATTAGGAGAAAATATCTTTAGAGTCTTCCTATTCATTTCAGCATATTTTCATTTTCTTACCGTAAAGAGTTTGATTGTTACAAATAGAACTAATGAAAATGTAATTGGTGTAATTGTTATTAATAAATTCTTTTTTATTTCCTTATACAGTTCAAGTTGGTATCAAAGTCAATAATTTGTTTTGATAACTGGTTCAGATGAATACAATATAGAGTGCAGTGATAGATCCTAGATTTGTAGATTCCTTATGTCAAAAGTTTACCTAATAGAGGTTTAGACAGGTATGTCCCGTTATAGTACAAGCAAGAGTCGCCACTAAGGTATTTGTTATTAAGAAATGTTTCCTCTTTAGGAGAAGTGCAAAAAGACCCACAAACTTATATTTTAAAGATTTTAGATTTTGGATTGAAAGTGATACCAGATTCTCGACTTGTTGAATCATGGCCCATTGGTAAAGATCCTCCTATTATTTTCTCTTCTTGGATTGTCCAACAAGTGGTATCAAAGCTCCATATCTAGGGAGCCATGTTTCTGCTGCCATGTAAACAATCATCATCGGTTTTGTTGAGGTCAATGGTGGGCTAGAAAGGTATGCCCAATTTCTACGATCACAACACCAACAGTTAAGTCATAACAGAGCTGCATTGCATCATCACAAGCCACCATTGTTATTGGAACATGTAGCCCACAAGTTAGGAAAAACCCACTCATCGTCACCATAGACAAAATCATCAGGACCTCCTAAGCCCATTCAAAAGGGTGGTGATGTCCCATTTGGCTATGATTTGAGTAAATCTGAGTTTTTTGGTTCTTTTGTCAAGTGGATTCTCCTTTATGTCTTTGTCTTCTGTTTTTTTTTTTTTTCAATG
>Ga0209489_103538_pt1 | contig 30246 bp, 14 predicted proteins | sample SiratrowhiteBW_FD_187527 | JGI IMG/M metagenome (GOLD analysis project Ga0209489, IMG submission 187527) | Root nodule microbial communities of legume samples collected from California, USA - Siratro white BW (SPAdes) (version 2) | ecosystem: Host-associated > Plants > Roots > Nodule | place...
GTACAAACCGTAGAACAGTAAAACATATTTTTTCTGTTCTGCGGTTTGTACAAACCGTAGAACAGTAGCAAATTTTTTTCTTCTGCGGTTTGTAGAAACCGTAGAACAGAAAAAAAAAATTTCTTCTGCGGCTTGTACAAACCGCAGAACAGAAAAAAATTACTATTGTTCTACGGTTTGTACAAACCGTAGAAGGGAAAATTTGAATTATCTACGGTTTCTACAAACCGTAGAACTGTTCGACAGTGAAAATGGGTGGAGGAAGAGGTGCAGCCGTCGTGGAATGGGATGCAGTGGTGGTGTGCGAACGCAGTGGCGTTGGGTGGAGGCAAAGTTGAGGAAGAAGGATAAAAGGGGTGGTGGAGGGTATAATGGGATATGAAATATTTTAAAAAGGGTTAAATGGTAAATTTGCCTAGAGTATGGAGGTGCAGGAAGATGATATGGAGGTGCAGGAAGAAGCAGTCCTAACCTCAGTGCCCGAGCTACTATCATCATGGGCTAGGCCTTAGTCTGTGATATATTGTACAAAGTAGATTAGGTACTTTACGTCTTGTATTGGGCCAAGTAGTGTAAGATATTTGGACAATGTATTTGGGCTTAATTGTATAGGGTATTGGACTTGTAAAGGCGTATGGTAGATCAGGGTTAGGGTAACCTATTTAGGGTTTCAATTGGGTGCACTTAATCTAAAGAGAAACCCTAGGTCGATTCTAAAGGGAGAGAGGCACATGCTTCTCACATTTTAAGCATATGCTCAAATGTGAAAAACATGAGTAGACAAGTGACACTTGATTCACCTTATGCATCTTGTTTCAAGGGAATTTGAATTAAATTTTCCCACTCTTCTCCTCTATCAATTGTTGGCCTCCAAGGTTATAAATAGGACCCTCCACATCTTGTATTTCTCACTTTTGAATGAGTAGATATATGTTGCATATTTTTCACCTCACTTGTTCCCGGAGTCTTCTTAGGATAAAATCCTAAACATGGCTATTCCAAGCTTTTTTCCTAGAGAGTTGGCCTCACCTCTCTTCTTAGTGAGTCTCATATCATCTCCAAGCTCCTGCACCACCTCAAACCACTGAGTTTCATATCATCTCCAAACTTCTATATCCATTCCAATTCCATTTCAACCATTGAAGAAGCAAGAGGAAGGAAGAAGAGTCGTTCATTATAAACTGTTTGGGATGACAATCTTGAAACCTATTTCCACACCTCTTGGGTGACATTATAAGTTGAGTAATGAACAATCTCTTAAGACAATGAAGGAACAAAGTTATATGGATGGTATTCCATATGCAAATATTGTTGGTTTAATTATGTATGCAATGGTTTGTAGTTGCTAGCAGGTTCATGTCAAATCCTGGGCGAGTTCAATAGAAATGTCGTAAATGGATCCTCCGATATTTGAAGGGGTCGTTTGGAAGAGTTCTAATTTATGGTAGAGCAAGGTGATATGCTACAGATGCTCCCTTAGAAGGTTTTGTTGACTCATACTATGTTTAGTGTTTTAACACTATAAAATCTCTTACGGGTTATGTCTTTACTGCGTATGGTATTGCAATCAGCTGGAAAGCAAGTCTACATAAGGTAGGGACTTTGTGAACCATCAAACAGAGTATATTTTCATGACAAAGGTGGTGAAGGAAGCCTTATAGTTGTAGAGTATAGCCATAGAGTTGAAGATGCAAGACTAGGAGGATGTCACTGTTTACTACGAAAACGATAAATGTAATACAATTATCAAATGACCAAGTCTAATATAAAAAAAAGTAATATCAATTTGCACTTCGTAAGAGAGAGGATTGCCCAAAGATTTGTGAAAGTGAAGAAGGTCTCAACATATCATAATTTCTTTGATATAATTATGAAGATTCTCTGTCAGGCAACAAATTAAAATCTTATTCAGTTTCCTAGATTATCTAACTTCTTAGTGTATAGTAGATTCTGTTGTGGACATAAAGTTCGTTAATATTTCAATCGAACCACGTTATTTTTTCTGTGATTCTTTCATGTTTTTCCTTCATCTTTCCTCTACTATTTATGTTTGCGGTATCATCTATGTTATCGAACTAGTGTTTGTGTTGGTAGACACATCTGCCATTGATTTGTTTGGGCTATCCATAACATAAGACACGAGGTTAAAAAGTGGTACGCTTTAATTCCGTTAAGAAAGGTGGGACTAGAATAATCAACCTCTCTTCTTCTAAAGCAATGACGATCCATAGTTTTGTGCAATGAATCGTGGAGAAGAAGTTCCATTCCATTTTGTGTTTGTGTTAACAATACAAGAATGCTTATTTTATGGAATAAATCATTGAATCGAATGATCATTAATTACTAATATAAAACATAACACTGGTAAACTTAAGGCTATAGCCATGGCTGAAGAAATATATATGTTTTTGTATGAAGGACCAACTTCTTATGCTCCAGTGATTGAGGCTGCAATAGACATAGTTGAGCAAAGTCATGGTCAATTCCATGTGTTAGTTATTATTGCAGATGGCCAGGTAAATAATATTACTTTTGTGTTTGTAAGCATGTGATACAATTCCCATCTTTATATAATTTTGTTCAAAATTTGAAGGTTACAACAAATGGTGCCTCTGAAGATGGAGAACTAAGTCCACAAGAAGCAAGGACTATCAAAGCAATAGCTGATGCAAGGTACATGTAACAATTTGATAATTAAAGCCTAGATGGTTATCGAGATTAATTTCTTGTTGTTATAAAAAGATAAATCTCTAAAAAAAATTTCAAAAAATTATTAAAAAAAAGGGAAGTCAGCCTCATCTATAAGAGAACTATAATCATCTTCTCTCCAATATAACAGAAGTATTTTGTTGAGAAAGATGGATTGCTCAGCAAGGTATAGTTCTCTGAAGGATCTGCAGAGTTTAATACCTTAAAATTTTAGATTGACCATGGTATCAAACTTATTTATGTTAATTGCTTGTGGCCTATATTGATAGGAATTCCTAGTGTTTTACCTCTCCAATTCCATAATTTTCTGTTTTCTAATTTTTCTGATGTCAGTTCATATCCCCTGTCTATTATTCTGGTTGGAGTTGGTGATGGACCTTGGGATGACATGAAGAAGTTTGATGACAAGATACCGGCTCGCGACTTTGACAATTTTCAGGTATGGAATCAACTCAAAATTGTGAATGGCAGCAATTTCTTTGTTTGTTATAGTAAAATAATCTCTCCCTTTGTATGCAGTTTGTTAACTTCACTGACATAATGTCTAAGAAATCAAGCTCCTCTGAAAAAGAAGCTGCTTTTGCTCTGGCTGCACTAATGGAGATACCTTTCCAATATAAAGCAGCCATTGAACTAGGACTACTAGGGTTGGTCCCTTATATACTTTCATTACATAAAAAGTGAAAACATATGCAACATACTTTGGTCCATTTTGGAGACAGACTTCTAAGAAGCAAAGTGGTTTTCTTTCAGGTGACTATTTGTTACAATTTCTCTTTGATGGTTATTTATTTATTTTTTCTTCTTCTGTCTTTGTGTTTTGGAGAAAAGTCGAGTAACAGGAAGGTCAAATAAAATTGTTCCAAGACCTCCTCCAGCTCCTTATTCTAGGCTTGTGCCACCAGCTCGTGTTCTCAGTAATATGCCAACTTTCATGGATGATGAGAGAAATCAAATGGTATATATAAGATTTTTTTTTATCGGCAAGTATATATAAGATTGACACCTAGATGATCGTTATATTCTCCTTTATCATTTTCTAGTAAGTCAAATTATTAAAAAAAGTAACATTTTTTTGGGTACTCCCCTGCAGTTAACACTTTCCCAACTTATCTAAATCTTTTTATGTCACTAAACCTCTGAATTTTGAGTTGAAGGGAACAGATGTTATAGCCACAATTTTTATGGTTAATAAGCATGGAATAGAACAATAACTAAATTAAGCATGTTAATAGAATTTAGCACTTCTTATTTTAACTAAAACTTCAAGAGGGTGTGGTGACATAAAAAGTTCAGTGGGTAAGTTGAAAAGGTGTGATTTATGCCTGCTAACATATTTTAACATATATATATTAAAAAATTCTGGGTGGAGTAAGAGACCTGAAAGCAAGACCATAAAATGCAGACAAGATTTTATTTCTTTGGGTAGCAGCATAGCAAGTAGCACAATGATACTTTTATTTTTTATTTATTTATTTATTTATTTTTTCTGTAGGCATGTGCTATTTGTCTGACAAGTAGAAAGGATTTGGCCTTTGGATGTGGTCACATGGTGAGCCTCATTAATTCTTGGTCCCTTTCTCTTCTGTTGTAGGATAGTTTATCTATGATTTTTACAATTTTGGAATGCAGACTTGTAGAGACTGTGGATCCAGGTTAACTAACTGTCCAATATGCCGTCAAAGGATCACCAATCGTCTGAGGGTGTTTTCCAGCTGATTGCAGAATGGAAAACCGTGTACAATATGTATTATAACTAATGATATGTTTAGACAAATTCTTTCTTAACTATTTAGATGAATTTTTCCATAAGAAAAATAAGAAAGTAAAAAGAATTGAGTTTCTTTAGTCAAAATCAACTTATCTCTTCAATTCTTGAAAAAGTTGGATAAGAGAACTTGTAAGAGTTAATGTAAGTTGATTTAACATAGGAAAGAAATTCAATTTTTCTTCTTCTGTATATGGAAATATTTGTCTAAACTGGGTTAAGAAGATAACTGTCTTTTGAATATTGATGGTTTGGTTTTGAAGAGTGCCCAAGAATGATCACAATGTTGCATGGAAAAGGTGGTTTCACATTGTAGGGATGGTTTAGGTGTTAAGAAAATTGTGCATGTCTTGTTAGTTGTTCAATTTGCGCATGAATGTGTTTTGATTGAAGAAATTTATTTTAGTTGTTGGACAATGTACATATTGTTTATATGTATTTATGTTGAAATTTCATGCACGGTTAGAGGATTGGAATGCCATTGTAGCTATGGATCATGTTGACCATAGCTAATAAAATATTCAAACCAGTCTTTATAAGTGTATGCCTTTGAGTTTCCTCAATTAGCGGAAAGTTCAAATACTTTATCGTTCATTTAAATCAGAAAACATAGCATGCATCTTTGAAAAGTCATAGGTGCATAACAAAATCCAAATGACATTGATTTCATATAATATCTAAAAATTCTGAAGGGATAGCTGAGGATCATCTAGGTTTTCAGAATTCACCACAATTATGGATAATACTACAAAATACACCTCTATTAAATATATATTAAACACTTTTTTTCTTCTTATCTCTCCTCTTATCACACCATATATCCTATAAATTTATAATTTTTTTTATCTGGGTTATATGAATCATTTTCCATTTGATTATACCATGAATAATAGTAAAAAAAATGTGTCCTGTGAACTCTCAATCATCTAATCTATGTAAAAGGAAGAGAGAAATTATCCTTTTTTTAGTGGCTTTGTTTAGTTATTCACATTCTCTAGTCATATAGTATAAAATCTTGTAAAATTACGAACTTAAATTAAAATACTAACATGCACAAACTTTAATAGGAATTTAAAGCCAAGATAAAATAAAATAACTATATTTTTTAAAATATAATTTACATGTTAATGGTATGATATTATATGCAGGGTGTGCATTCTGTTAATTGGGCAGTAAATAATCAATTTACGTTTTGAAATTATATACCGCTTTCATACTCAGTTTTTAAAGTTAAAAAATTAAATAAACCTTTAACACATATATTCATTTATGTCTTTATAATTAACTTCAAAGACTTCAACTTCTTCATCCCTGGTACTACATAAGACTAAGCTTTAAAATGAAAAAGAAAAATTAAAAACTTTGGTTCAAAGCTGCAAGAGGTTTCTCTCTTTGCTGTGCTGTAGTTGATTGTTTCTTTTGTTTTTTCCCTTTCAATTTTAAAAGAAATGAGAAGAAATGGACCACATGGCAGTTAGTAACAAAGACCTTACTCACAGTTCTTCAAATCCTTAAAGTACCTTATCTATCACAGAACAAGACTCTGCCTGGAAATTGTGCATGAAGACAAATGCTATAAATACAAATTGTAGGTGAAGACAATTGCTTTTAATATGCAGTTTTGGAGTCAAAGTTGAAGCACCCAAGTTAGTTTTGTTTGAACACAATTGCCTTCTCAATTTCCCCATGAGCTTCCAAACCAAGTTAAAATAGGATTTTGGATTGGTCTATGGTCCCCACATGCACCTCAAATATTCAAACCTTCTCAGAAAATGTTCACACACACTTAACTCATTCTTTATTCTATACTTCTAGACCCGTTCACCCTTTTGTTTCTTCTACGTAATTACACCTTTAGCATTAAAAATTCAAAGCAAAGAACTCAGTGAAAAAACATGGAAAATCATGCAAGTAAAAAAGTATATAAAAGGCCTTCATTCATCCAACATTCCAAGGCTCTCCCACCTTTTTTTCTCATCATATAGCTTACCCTTTTGGTCTGCTTTGACCCTCTACAAATTACTCTCCAAAGTTTTGAATTTTGGATGATGCCTGCTTATGGGGTATCATTGGACCTGAATTGGCTTCTTTGGTTGCTTGGTTTGGGAGAAAAGGAAGCACCCATTTCTGATAATAACATCAAGACTTGGCTTCAGATATTGCTACTCCCACTTGTGATTGGAATCTGGTGGCTTTTGTATCAGTTGACAGAAGACAGAGAAAACAATGACAATGTGAATGAGGTTGGTGAGTTGGATGAGGAGGATCACCCCAGCAATGAATTGGAACAATTTTATGAGTCCCAGCAGAGAGATCAGGAACACCCCAATGGTGAGTTAGACCGTTACTTTGATGAGGAAGGTTGTCACCGGGCCACCGTGTCCGGTGGCAATGATGGGAGGAGACACGGTGGTTGTGCCTTCTGTGGAAATTTCAGCACCACAAGGTGCTCTCGCTGCAAGACTGCTAGATATTGGTAAGAACAGTGAAATGGTTTCATCTTTTTTTTTTTTTTTTTTTTTTTTTTAATTTTTTTTTTTTTTTTTTTTTTTTTTAATTAAATTTTAATATTCTAATTTTTTTTATGATCTAATCTCTCTCTCACACACACATATGATAAATTCATTAAAGTTTAGGGTGAAATATACTTTGGCCATTTATCTTTTTAAATGTTAATTTTGTCTTTCAACATTAACTTCAACTTAGATTCTTGCTTTGATGCAGTGATAGTTTTCAGTTTTATTTTGAACCTTTTTAATGAATTCAAGTCAACACTTTTTCAATTAGATTTAGATATATGAAGCTTGTGGAAGTTAATAAATATTTAAATGAAAATGATCATGAAAATCACCTATAAAAAGTAAGTTACATGATCAAGAACTAGAAAATTTAATATCAAACTCTCATATGTTATGATGCTCGTAAGACATACTTTTTAATCACCAACTTTATTATTTTGTTTAAACATTAGCTGAATATCATAATTTTAATGTAAATAAATAATTAATAATACACGTGTTTTACGTCTTAAATAAGTAAAAAAGAAAAGCTTAAAACTGTGTTCTGAAATTAAAAAAAAAAAATCACATTGTTTTAGAAAAACAACCTTAATTCAAAATTGACAGTTAGATGATTAAAATATTTTTTAAATTATATTTAAAAATTTAATTAAGTTTCAATTCCTTTTAAATTTGAGTATTTTGAATTAAGTCTTTATTAATTTCTTTTAATGAATGATAAAAAAACTTATACTTCTTTTAGTTGAACATTTTCTAAATAAATTTTATTTATTTTTAATTAGACATGAATTACAACGGACTGTCGTTGTTACTTTCATAAATAATAACGATAGTTTCATGATAATGATAATTGTAGTTAACAACAACAAAAAAAGTCATTCAAAGATATAACGACCTTATTATCTAATATATTTTCAATAAAAATAATAAAATTTATTTAATACTTGATAATAGAATAAAAAGATTTAATAAAAACTAAAGTAAAAATACTTAAATTTATGAAGTAACTAAAACTTAATTAAGTCTATTAAAATTAATTCTAATACATGTAGAGATGTAAAAATCCGTAGCCTGGACATGAATTAAACTGATTTATTTATAAGATTTAAACTAAAGACAACACACGTCACAATATCTTAGTTGCAGATTCAGTCCTTTTAATACAAAGAGTAGTTTAGTAATTAACATTTAAATTATATTGTAACCAATAGGGATGTTTGTTGATTAGCAAGTTAGCATTTGAAAATTTAACAACAACTTGTAATTGACAAAATTTAATAAAAATATTTGTGTACAGAAATTGGCCCACAAGTACATCTACAACTTAATTTTTTTTTTTTCAATGCAATCTGAACCAGAAAATTAAACAAAATTAAGTTTTTATGAATCTACATCTAAAGTGAGATTTTTATGCTTTGTTAGCTCTATGAAATGTCAAATTAAACATTGGAGATCAAGACATAAATATGAATGCTGTGAATCAGAGATTGCAGTAGATAAAGCAAAAACAATTCACCATGAAAGAACCTCAAAGCTTGTGGAGAATTCTGAAATGGTAAGGTTTCTATCACAACTATTTGTGTTTAATGTCAAATGTCAACGCCTGTGTTTGGTTAGATCATTATATATAATATTTTTATATATGCAATTTGAATTCACAACTCACAAATAAAATATAAAAGTGTAAAAGAATTTGAGTAAAAAAAGAAGTTTAAAGATAGATTAAGAATGCAAACAAAATTTTCTTAATATTAATCATTTTTTTCAGTGATAATGAAAAATACCTAACAATATTAGTTAGTAGAATTTTTCATCTTAAATAAAATGATGAGACAAGTAGAAAAACTTTTCCTAATAATATTCAACTTCCATATTCTAGTATTACTATTTAATCAGTAAGGAAAAAAGCAATTGACTTGTAGTTTAAAATAAAAAAGAGTACGGCCATAGTGCATACATCACCCTAAAGGTACTAATTAATACAAAAAAAGACACACTGGAAGAATAAAATAAAAGGTGGTTAATCCATTTGATTATATTTATTTATTTTTCATAATTCAAAATTATACCTTTTTATATATCTATAATATTAGGTTGGACTAGAAATCATGAATGTGTTTTATAAAATTAGCAAAAATTATTTGAAACCAACGATAAAAAATAAAGTAAAATTTAAAAAAGAGAGGATTGAATTATATATTAAAACATTTTGTAATATTTTAAAAGATCATTGTTAAATTGAAACAGTCGCAAAGAAAAATTTACCATTGAGAGAACTAAGATCAAATGTAAAATTATTTCTATACATCTAAAAGTATAACATTATCAAAAAATTAAAGTTTATAAACATCATATTTCCTTAAAATGTATCTTTTAAAGAAAAAGATTGTGATAAAAGAAATTTAAAATTTTAAAATTAAATAATATCTCGAATGTAATGACCCTAATAATATTTATGAGATTTACTTTTATTTATTAAAATATAATTATTATTACTTTAAAAAGTAAAACTAAAACTCATTTAACCAGCAAACTAAATACATAAAGTTAAAAAAACCCAATTAAATTTAAATCATAATTTTGATAAACTAATTTCATCTATTGAATTAGGTTCATTTTAGCCCATGAACTTACCTCTTTATTATTTATTTACAATTAAACGCATTTATTGATGTTTGGGTCAAAAACATTAGCTTAACTATATTTTTATATATCATATTGGCTCTTAGGTTCATGTTTTAAAAGTGGAGAACATGCCCACACAATCTAGCATGTTATGCTATGCAATATAGAATTAAGAAAACTTAAAATAATATCAATGAAGTCCATCAAATTATATTAATGGAAAAAAAAAATTAACTAGGGGCAAATTTAAAGTTTTGTTAACAATGATTGTAATTAAAAGTTTTTTCTATCTATTGGCATTCTATGGCACCTTTACATTGAATATAAATATAGCCAACTTAACAGTATATAATTAAATATAAATTTTACTTCACAAGTAAGTTTTGTGACAATATACTCATTTATGAATATAGTATCAGAATTAGAATTAGAATTAGAATTATTTAGAGTATATTTTAACAAGTTAAGCATAAACTCACTTAATGTAGATTATATATACATTAGTTCTGAATTTAATCACAATTTTCTCTACAAATGTATTATATAGAAATTCAAATAATAAGAATGTTAGTGGTAATTAATATGAGTTGTGACAGGAGAGTGGTTCTAATGCATCCCATGTTGAAGATGGAGCAGTGTGGAGTCCTGAATCAGATATGGTAGCGCAAGTTTTCATTAGTAACCATGTTAACAATTTGCATGCTTGTAAAGTATGTGGTAGCACAAGTACCACAAGATGTTCACGATGCAAAGCCGTCCAATACTGGTTAGTTTCAAACTATAATGTCATTACTAATTTATTTTAATCACTCAAAGTGTAAATCTAAGTCTCGATTGTAAGGTAACATTTGCATCCATTTATAAATTATTGAAAGACTTTATTTATAGTCGACGTAGGATTTTCAACACACCTCCTCACGCCGAGATTGCTCAACTCGTGCGTAGGACTATATTATTTAAGATTGGTCCGATAGCGGGTGGCTCGATAGGCCCAACAACCGTGTTAGGATAGACTCTAATACCATCTCAAGAAGTGGAATTTAAGCCTCACTCAATCTTACAAAATCGGCTTGTAAGATGAGTTTACACACGTTTATAAATTATTGAAAGACCTCTAGTTAATATAGAATTTTCAACATTGTTTAGTGTGAAATCTCCTACTAAGAATCTAAGTGAGTCTAGATCCTACATAATATGAATTTGACTCATGCCTTAGTTGTTGTAGAATTTTTTTTCATAAAAGATCTAAATCAAGTGCCATCATGGTCCTAAAGAAAACATAAAAAAGAATTATGAGAGGGTGCTTAGTAATGTTAAGTGTAGATAAACCGCGTTCTTTCTACCCTTATATTTTTATAGACTACATTCTATCTTCGCATGCTTAACAGTTTTCTGTTTTCTCTTAGTTCTCTATATAGAAAAACGGTTTTTTGCTTTGTTCTAATTCTATACACAGAAACATGTGAAGTTCTGTGTACAAACGTATTTTTATGTATAAACTTATTAGAAGTTTATCGGTAGTATCGAGTGTGAGTTTCATAAGTAATTGTAAAAAATATTCAAAAGAAGAGAGTTTTGTCCCATATGGTAGTTGTATGTACACGATTCATAGTTTATCTCTGAATTAAATTTCAAATGTGTATAAAATTTAACAGTTCTGATTCACTGATTGCATGGATGCAGGAAAAATGTTTACATTAATTCCAGTTCCTTGGAATTAGCTTCATGCAGTTGCTGGGTTATCAGTTTTTTTCTTTCTTTCTTTTTCTTTCAGCTCAGTGAAGTGCTTGATTATGGACTGGAAATGGCATAAAGTGGACTGCATTGCAAAGGTGGATTCAGCTCCAACAGAAAGACCCCACAGAGATGTAAATTTACTCCTTGAAGCCAACATGAAGATGTCAACTCTAAGTACTTGTTGGAAAACAAACATGATGGAGAAAGATTTATGAAGCTAAGAATTTGTTAATGAAGAAAAAAATATGGGAGGTGGTGGTGGGGTTGGTGATATGAACATGATTAACTGATCTATTTCTGTCCAAGTTGTTAAAAGTCTCAAACCCTGAATTTTGTTATGTATCAAATGGTAATGAGATGTTTCAATGGATAAAGTTGTAGGGAAAGAGGGGATAGGTAATTCTTGTTTAATGAAACTTTCTATCATCTAACATTCTCATAATGTGAAGATTAGGATAAGAAATTATGTAATCATATTTATAGATATTTTATAACTTCTCAAACATAGATGATGTTACAGTTGATGATATTTTAGCTACTTTCATCACAGGTTGGAATGCTCCAGAATTCACATGAAAAGAAAGATAATATTCAATCACCTGGTCCCCTTTCTTTGGAGTGTCACCCAGGTTTAATTCCTTTTCACCCTTTAAAGTAACTTTTCTTTACTTTCTTTGCTAAGATTGATCAGAAACATTTTCCAAAATTGTTAATTACATTGTATGTACAATCCAATCCTTCATTAATTGTTAGTCTTCTGGCTTTATTTGGCTGTTGCAGCAGGAAGCACAACCCTCAAGTCTCCAATTGAAGTATCACAGGTACCATGGACAGAATTGGGGCAAAATAACAATATAATCTCTTACTCTCTTTCTGTCACACTTTCTCCTATAAGATGAGATTAATGCAAGTTCCAGTATATATGTACTCTAATCCAGATTTTAGCCCTGTTTAGTTAAATTTCTTTATAAACCTTTATAAGAGAACAACAAAAAAGAAAAGGAAATAATTTTCTTTCATAAAGCATAAGTTTACTTATAAAAACTTTTTCATTTTGCTTCTCTTATGAGAATTTATAAAGAATTTTATCCAAACTGGGTCTTAGCAGGTCTCATTTCTAGAGGGACCTACATGAATTCCAACCATAGAAGAAAGTGTGCTTGAAAGAAAGTGTGAATGAGTGTCTGAAATAATTAGTTGTGACAAAATGTATGTTATAATGAAGGATCCTTCCAACAAAGTGTTATTGTATCTTGAGGATGAAGTAGCAAAGTCTAGGTAAATTTTTTTATTCTTTCTTGATGTCTACTGTGGTTTACCTGCATAAAAACATCAAACTTAATATTTTCTTTTGTTATATATTGTAAGGAATGAGACTTTATTATTACAATCAGAACTTGATGAGTGGAAGAGTCTAGCAAATTTTGAGAGAGAAAAATTTCAAAGCCTCAAAAGACAATCAAACTACCAGGTAATTAATGGGTGACATGTCCCAAGAGAATTGAGCATTGTCCAAGCAATTGACACATTTTAGGACAACATTTCCTTCTTTTGCCTTTTGACAGTTGCTTGGGTTGAAGAAGGAAAAAGAATCAATATCAGATGCTGAAAAGAAAGCTTACCAAGTGATTCATAGTTTACATAAAAGGCTAAACCACTTGCAGGTCTTGGATTTGACTAATTCAGTTTGCACTTTCGAGTACTTGATAGTTGTGCATTTTTTCTTTTTTTCTGTATCAACCTATTTGTGTTAATTTAACTACCACACAGAATGCAGTGCAAGAAAGCAATGTAGAGAAGAGAAAGCTAGAAGAACAAGTACAATGTTTAGAGGTCTGTTTTCTTTCTTTTTGTATTGATCTTTTTAAAAGGGTTCGACCAGTATAACTTAGATGCAGTTCCTTAAACATTTTTTATGTTTCTTTGATCTGAATTGAAATTGCCTTTCAATAATCTAAAACATAACGGTATTGCATTAAATATCAACATAGATAAAGATAAAACTGCAAATTTGATTGGAGAATTGTACCAAAAACGCTTAAGAAATTATATCTATGCTTTATCCTCTTGCGATTTCCTCATCTGTAGTTTTTATCGACCGATGAATGAAAGTTAAATGTCTTTGTTTAGAAATATTGCTCATAGGTTATTGTTTACGAATAGAGTGAATGTGCTGACTTGAAGAAAGTACTGCAAGAAGAGCATAAACGTGTTCAACGTCTTACAGTGGAATCTGGCAAGAGTCATGAGGCTGCAAAAATAGCCATGAAAGAAGTTGAAGCAGTAAGGCAGGAGATACAAGAAGAGAGAGAGCATTCCCAACATCTCAAGGAGAATTTTCGTAGAGAGCTTATGTTTGCTGAATCTAGAGCTGCAATTGCTGAGGTACTTAGTGATATGTCAATTATTCCATTGGTTGGTTCCAAATCAAAACTATTTATTTAGGTGGAGATTCTCTGAATCTTATAGTTTTCACTATTGGTTTGTTCTCAGGAAAAACTCAGTGATCTTTATAGGAAAATCAGAATGTCAGATTATAAGGTGAATATCTCTTTAGCTTTGCGTTATGTGTGTTTCTTTTCATGTTTGGCTTGCCTGCGACACACCTTAGCATAGCCTGTTTTAACATAAATGTTAGGAATCCAAGTGCGAGTTTAAGTCCCACATTGAATAAAAATAAGAAAGTTAAGCAATATATAAAAAAGAAGACCCATAAACCTCTTTTATGTTTGGTCCATTTCTCCTTCTTGTGAGATCTCCCTGGTTATGTCTCCTCGGATTCTCTCAACAACCACAACAAGCGGTATCAGAGCCGAAGGTTCGCACCGATCTGATAGTGACCGACTCATATGATGGAGACTCTCATTTGAGGAGGAGATTGTTAGGAATCCAAGTTCAAGTCTAAGTCTTCCATAGAATAAAAATGAAAAAGTTAATTATTGAATCATGCGCATGTAGAATCAGCTATATAGGATTTCCTCTATCTAAATTCTAAATGAATGTGATTGAGTTTGCAATTGGATTGGCATCACAAAAACAAGTAGTTAACTTGAAATTGGTTTAGAAGTTGGCTACAAGATTAAAGAGGGATAAAAATTAGAAAAGAGTATGTCAGTTTTTAGCATGGCTATATATTCAAAATTCTTCTAGACCTGCCTTTCTAAGCTCAAAGTCATCTCTTATTAAATGCAGATTTGTTCTATATGCCTCTCCAATGACAAGGACTTGGCCTTTGGATGTGGACACATGGTGAGTTTTTCCAAACAGTTCTCCCTTTTGTTTTTCATATTTACACATGATGACTATCAAGTAATTAATCCTTCTGCAGACTTGCAGAGACTGTGGATCAAAATTATCAAGGTGTCCTATATGCCGGGAGCTGATCACAAACTATATCAAGCTGTTTCCTGGTTGACTAAGTTTGGATGCTCGTATAGTATTTTCTGAGTGCTCCAAATATATTTTGTGTATATAATAATCCTGTAACGAAGTTTTTCACGTGTTACATTCCCTTTCACACCTTGTACAACTATGCAACTACATAGTTTGTTGATTAGAATTGTAAAGGACCACATGACATAAAAAAAAAATCAACACAAGTAATCCAACCCTCTAAAACATGGCTCATGCATTGTTATATGGTGTCAAATGGAAGATGGGATGCTTTACCTCACAAACTTGCAGCAGTTGTACTTATGTAGTCCCTTATGTCCTCTTTTATTCCAGACAAAAAGGAACATGTATGTAATGATGTCATCAACTGACACTTGAATGTAAAAAGTGCAAACATCAGGTTTTCTTGAAAACCTATGTATTCCACATTTCCACTGCAAGAATTTTACATAGCCTAGGTGAATTTTTCATCTGAATAAATATATAATCCCTAGTTTGTAGAGTTCTCTGATCCTATTGCTACTATTATTAATTATGACTTGAATAAGTTTTATGTATTTAGATAATAATTGTAAACCATTAGTTAATTTAATGGTGCCATTGATATTATTAAATCATTCAAAATGAAAGACAGTGTGTTGTAGTCTTCTATTAAAAAATAAGCATAGAGATATTGTAATAATTCATTCAGAGAAATAACATAAGATTCTAATACTGCAGAATGCATATTGTGAGACAAATAATTCACAAAAGATTGTTTTCTTAACTAAAAGAGATTATTCAAAGTTGGGCAATTGTAATGTATAGTTATTTCTACATCAAATATAATTTTACCATAACAAACTATCATCCCTTCTTCTCCAAGGGCTCTCAACTGAAAAGACCGAATGAACATGGCCAAGTCATAAGCAATGTAAATGAACAAGATACCAAACATGTCTTACCCTAACCAAAGTGATCTTTTAGATCTCTTAAACTTTATAGTTTTGCTCATAACATGAACATTATAGTTGGATCTCTTATAAGAATACTGTCACCAAAAAAATCACTTCCCTATTAAATGAGGTTGGATTCATGATTGGGTAACACCATTATTTTCTACCAAAAACACATCTTTTAAAAGGCAATTTAAAAACAAAAAATAAGTCTGTGTTTGAACTTCGAAAGTCAGTACAGTAATAGAAGTAAGATGAATTAGTTAATTTCAAGTAAATAACATAACATAGGTGGTTTGCTAAATTAATTTTACGTTGGAGAGATGTTATACAATTGACACATGAGCCTTTCACTACCATAAATACTTGGTTAAACGTCTCTTGGAGGATGACATTTTTGTAAAATTCATTAAAAAGAGTTAGAGAAATTTATTTAATGTATATTTGATGATAGAGTTCTTACATTGTATAGATTTATCATTGATTTTGAGTTGTCAAAATTTAGGACGAAAAAACTTTGAACAACCATAACTTTTGATAGAGAGTTCGGATTGAGACGCTCCAAAAACAAAAGTTGCTCAAATGAGGTAACGAAGTTTGTGGGCAATTTTGGAGGGGATTTAAAATCCAAAATTTTTCAAAATTTCATCGTTTATTATTTGTTATTTATTTTGTAATATTTTTGACATTTTTTTTTCTATTTCACATATCTATACTTGTAAAAAAATTTGAAAATTTCTATGGTGTTTCCTTGTATGGGATTAGAGATTTATCAAAGAGTTATGAAAAATTTTAGAAAAGAAGTCGAGATATTACATCTGTTGTTACACACAACTGATGTAATAGGGTAGATACTACATCAATTGGAAGCTACAACCGATGTAGTTTCTTCTCCTGAACGCTCTCAGGATTGATATTTTATACCAATGATTTATCTATTAACTGATATAATATTGCGCATACTATATTGGTTATAGAACCAATGCAAAAAGTTCATAAACTGATGTAGAACGTTCTCCAAAACTAATGTAGAAGGAGTTTTTTCTACTAATGAAGGGAATGCTCCAAATATTAGCCATGATAAAGTGTTGAATTGAAGCTTTAAGTTCAGATCTAATTGGCAAGTAACAAATTTGCAATGGAAACAACATGTCTCTTATCCATTTATTTACCACTGCCATGTTGAGTTGACCATAGCCGGTTAATCTTGATACTTAATGACAAAATGATTTAACATAGGATAAAGTAATAAAATTGTCTTTAAAAACTCTATACTTGAGAAATTTATCCCAATTCATGGGTGTATGAGAATCCCATGTTCGCTTCAAGATTGTTGTTTGGTTCAACTTTAAGAGAAATCTTACACCAATTCCTCCCTCACCAAAAGATAAGTGTTTTCACTACAAGAAAAACAAAAATTATTGACGAGACAAATCTATTTGAAACACTCAAAATTCATCGGTAAATTGATTATATATAAATTTACCGACGGATTTTTGAATCTGTCGGTAATTACCGACTGATTTAGAATAAATTTGTCGGTAAATCTGTCAATAAATTTAGTGATGGATGATATCTATCGATAAAATCATCGACAATGATATTTTATCGACAGATAAAGTTTTGTCGATAAAATTCTATCAGTAATTTAACTTTTTCTTATAATGTTTTTCATACTACTGTAACTTCATTTTGTTTAGATATCTCCCGAATACATATTAAGTTTCTAATTCATCCATCCATCAATCTCTTTTAACAAATTGTTTGACCATTACATGTAATAAATAAGAGATCAATTATGAGTATATAGGTTGTGAAACATAGTTATGTGACAAGTTCTTGATTGCAGTTATGTTTACAACTAAGTTTAACTTCGTTTTCATAATTGTTGTGAATATTTGGATATTCACAATCACTTCCTTCCAAAAAAATTAAGGAAATACATGTAAATTATGACAAAAATTTATAGAACTTAAAAAATTGGGGACATTTGTATTTATTTTCAACATATTAACAATGTACCAATCTTTATAAAGGATTATATATAGCGTAGAATTTATAAAGGATTAACAATGTACCAATATTAACAATTTACCAATCTTTATAAAGAATTATATAACAATGTACCAATGTGATGGTTTGTCTATCAAGTGTGCCATGTCAAAACAGGTAGCTCTTCTCTTTAAAAATTTATAATACTTTCGACATCCTTTGTTACTTTAACTTATGTTAAAAATCTAAATATGACATTTTTAACATCTACTATGACTTCGACTAATGAAAGTATTCACTGTCCCTTCATCCAATGTCGAAAGTTTACATTTTTAATTATTATTTTTTCATAATAGAACTTGGTGCATTATTATTTTTTTCTGTTTTTATTTTTTTTATTCGGTACATTTTCATCGATAACATTAATATGTTTTTAATTTTGTATATAACTTAATGCATAACTGCTAATATTTTATCGAAAACATATTTTATTTACGTAAATAAAGATGGAAAAGAATTTACTGGAGCATTAAAAAGATTGACAAACAAAAAATAAAAAGGAAGATTAAAAAGAAGATTTCAAAGAACATTTACTAAAGCAAGGCTCAAAACTTTAGAAGAAGAAATAAAGAATCTCAATTTTGTAAAACTTTTAGAATTATAGAATATTATTTAATTATCTTGAAATATTCTACAATTTAAGAGTCACCAAATAAACATGTTGATCAATTTTTAGTAAGTAAAAGAGCGTATGGAGAGTTTCAACCAATACATATCACTTTCATAATGATCGATTATAACTTCTTCACATGGATTTGATTAATCTTGTGCGTCATAGAGGAATGTAATCATGAACTTTTCCTTGATTTAAGAAATTATCTGTGTTTTTCTTAATTTCAAAGAACTATCACATGCTAATCTATTTTAGGAGTTAACTAAAGAGTTAATCATAAGATTGGGAGAGTTAACTCTAGCTTAGTGTTTCAATTCTTTGAGACTTTCTTTTCTTCTTCCTAGGTTGAGATTTATGCTTATATAAGGAGACATCTCGTACTTGTAATTCACTTTGGGAGATTGAATAAAATTTCTTGAGTATCATGAGATTTATCTACTTTTGTTTTAATTTATATCTTAAGAAGTTTTCTTCAAGTGACAAATTTTCTTGCACTTATCCTTTAAGATTAATCACAAAGATGACATGTTCTTCTTATTTCTTAGTCTCAATCCATTTTCTATTTCATTTGGATACTTATTTTTGTTTTACCTTTATGTTTTTTAGTTTGTTGAGTTGATTACTCTATGGATACATGCTTCTGCAACCAAACCTTGATCTTTCTCGGGGTTTGTTCTTCATAGCTTCTTGAGTTGATCAAGATTCTTTCAACATTCTATGACTTACATCATTCACTAAGAACATTTTTTTTACATAACTTGGTACACAACTATTAATGTTTCACATGTAATGTATCCGCTTTCTATGTAACTAATTGTTAGTGTTTCACTAAAACCATTTATGCTTTTTATTTTTTATATGACTTGACACGTATTGTTAATGTTTCATCTAATTTTTTATATAACTTGGTGTATAACTATCCATGCTTTACTAAGAAATTTTTGTTTTGATCTTTTATGTAATTTAGTCACATTTTATCATGTATATAAGTATAAGTTGGTTTTATCTCATCACCTAAAATATCCTATGTGAGAGATATAGATGAATAAGATAGATATCTTCCAAACATAAAGTTCAATAAAGAGTAGATTCATGACTTAGATTCTTGTGTAGTTAAGTTTTCACCAATTTTTGTACAATTCAACTTCTTTCTTAATGACTTAGATGTGATTCCACCCGCATATCTAAAAAATTCATATGTAGAGAAAATTAAATTAGAGGTGTGGCCACATGCATGTGATTGTGTCTAAAGAAGTATGAGAAACACATAAATATGGAAAAAGACTCATGATAAAAATGCAATAAATGTTTAACTAGATAGATGTAGATGTGTGAGTAGGATTATAAATGGTGTAATGAGAGAGAAAAATTTGTATCAAAGATACAATTAAAGAAGTTTGATTACATCCAAATGTGTGAGACATATTTTTATAACAAACTACATTAAATATTGCTTTTGGAAACATTTACAGAAAAAAATGTACTTTTTTATTAATAAAATTGTGTTTTTATCTTGATAGATAATTTAAGCGAAAGAGAAAACTTTTAATTTGAACAGGCATAAAATATTTTGGCGATATCCAATGATAAATGTGAAATATGTATATCAGAAATTAAAATATATCTAGCAAGGGAAACTTTTAACTATTACGAAATTATATTGTACGGAATAGAATAATACAAATGAAAATATAAGTCCTTTTCAACTATACTCAATTTCATAAGCAATTACAAAATTTCTAGGAAATTATGCGTGGGTAGACAGAACATTCGTATCAAAAGTCGTGCATGATTAATTAAATTCTAGATCCTTCGTTTATAAAGACTAATGAGGGAGGTTGACCAAAAACATTTACAAGAATGAAAATAATTAAGTTTATAATATATACATTAAATATAATATTTTCTGAATATTACTTCTTACGAAAAATTTAAAAATTAAATAATATTATGCAACTATTAATTCTTTGTATGATATTAACTTTTTTTTATCAATAATACTCTTTAATTTTTTTTAATGATCTTTATATCTTTTTTTGTTACTAAATATAAAAGTTTGTTTATTTGTAAGATCCTATGTTATTTTCTACATATAAGAAGACACCTAAAATATTAAAAAAAAAAAAAGAAGACTTTTCAACAATTTAAGAAAATTGATAGAAAATCACAAAAACTATATAGAAGAATCTATATAATACTCACAAGAAATATTCAAAAGCAAGAGAATTTTACAAGATGAAATTACATATGAAAAAGAATAGTATGAAAGGAAATTAATTAATAAAAAGTTATTGCGAGAAATTCGAAGCTCCATCATTATTTGGGACAACTTTCTGTTCGTGATCAAGTTTTTCAGACCTAAAGTTGTAAAGATTGCTCAGTTTGGTCAAATAATTAGTTATATACTTTTTTTTTTTTTAGGAAAAGAAGTTATCATAGTCGTTTCAAAGTGACTTATTGATAACTAGACGTAGCACTGTTACAATTTCTGGCGTAATTTTTTTTTTATAACTATTTTTATGTTTTTCAATTAAATAATTTTATCTTTTAATCAATAAAAATAATTTTTATACAGATATTTAAAACTGCGTTTATATTTTTTTAAAAACCATATTATTTTAATATAATTGAAATACAGATAGATGTGTTTGCTTATTTGAGATTTTTAAAAATTAAAATAAAAGACTGAAAATAAAAGTATAAAATGCACAAAAGTAAGAAGTTATAAAATGATTTAAAATTTGAAGTCTTATATCCATATTTTGATTTAGCATAATTTTAATTTAAATATAAATCATGAAGTTCTATTTAATTCGATTTTACGTAAAATTCAACGTGATTTCTCAGCCGCAATCGGAAGAACTTTAGTTATTTTAAGGAATTCTAGTTGAATTTGGTAGAATATATAATTAAAACCCTTATTTGTGAAGCAAATGCCTCTTCTCATAGATAGAGATGAATTGAAGGCAAATATTGTATTTGGTTAGAAATGTATTAAAAGTGGTCATCCATGATGAGAAAAATAAATAGGAAATTGTTGAAATCTTCTTACCTTTAATAGGTTTATTGCTTTTAAAATTTTATTTTACAGACAAAATATGTTACCGATAATATCAATATAAAATTTATGAAGTTTTATATATTTAGAGCTAAAATTTGTGAATTTTCTTTAAAAACATAGTTTGTAAGAGGTTAAAAGTTAAGAGAGAAGGAGAATTAAAACTTTTTATAATTATAAAATCAAGGTATTATTTATTATAATAAAACATTAAATTAGCTTCCACACATTGAATAAAATATAATGTTATTAAAGTTATCTATATTCTAATAAATCGAAAAATGTTATTTTTTTAAAATAAAAAAATATAAAATTAATTTTAACTTAAATTTATATTATGTGAAATATATATTAAATAAGTTGACCTTCACTATAAAAGTAGAATCATTTTAATTAACTCTAACCCAATTCTAATTTTTTAATAAGTAAAAATATTTCTGTAAAGATCAGATTAATAAAATAAGTTGATACAATGTTAAACACCAATAGAGTTACCTTAATCAACTTTAAGCACGCTAATTATTTTTTACTTTTCTAATATATAAAAGTATGTGTGTTAGTATCTATTTAGGTGACCATTTATTAAAATAAAATTTATAAATAAATAAGGTTAGTGTTGATATAATTAATGTTAATCTTATTTATTAATAATTATATTTATTTAAGTCAGCATCAATTAAATTATTACTAATTTTATTATTTAAATTAGTGTCAAATAAACTAATGTTAAATTTATTTATATAATATGAATCCATGCGTTTCCATTACAAGAAATAAGAATCATAAATTATTTCGAATAAAAAAATTCATATTTAAAGATAACAAATATTCTCATTCATAATTTTTTTCTCACATTTTGGATATATCTTTTTATATTCATTTTTTTAATTTATATCAATTTTTTTTTTATATTCATCTCTTTCATTCTGACTTGAAGGTTTCGAACTCACAGCATCATTTCTTTGTAAAACTATTTCAATTCAAAATAGAGACATTATGAATCACTTTTACTACCGTCGACCACACCACACAAATCAAATTAATATTAAAGTAAAGATTAAATAAAATAAGTTTTAATTAAATAAAAATGTATTAACATCAGTTTGACGGACACTAAACTATTTTAGTTAAATATTAATTTAAAAATTAACGATAAATTAACATTAATTTAATTGACATTGCTTTGAGTCGGTCTTTAAAAGTCTAAGCTAATGAATTAAGGTTTATGATTTTAGAATTTTTTGAAAGAGCTATGAAAATTCAATATCATTATCGATTAATTAACGTTAACATTTATTTGTTAGTGTTAGTTAAAAATTAATGTTAAATATTTATTTTCTTGTACTAATATATTATTAAATATAATAAATCAAACTTATTATAAACTGCCTAAACATGTAAAGTTTTATATATAAATTTTCTTGAAATAAAATCTAATGTTATATACAATAGTTTTAAAATCTGCTAATATCCTATAATTATCTAATAGATAATATAGGAAGAGTAGAATAAATATGGTGGTGATATGCATAATGAAGGTAAACAAAATAATTAGAGTTTTGGATGAAAAATGATTGCTATGTACTTTGTTACATTTTAAATAACATAATAAGAAAATATTAAATTAATTTTCAAATAATAGTGTTAGCCAAACTATAGATTATATAGTGTCCATTTAGCCAACCCGATGCGACACTAAAGGTTAATTTAAAAGAAACTTAACAAGAATAAAATTATTTTTAGATGATTTAATTTTTAAGTAATAAAGTCTATTTAGTGTTAAAGAGTTAACTTAGTCCATTTTAAGTTTACACTAACTATTTTTAATTCTTTTAATAAATAAATATTTGTATTACATTAAAAAAAATTAAAATTACCGACGAGACAAATCCATCAGAAACATCCAAAATTTGTTAGATTCGTCATATTTATTGACGAATTTTTGACAGAAATAAAGTTTATCGTGATAAACTGATTGTATATAAATTTACCGACAATTTTTTTTTGAGTCTGTCAGTATTTACAGACAGATTTATTCATCGATAAATCCATTAATAAATTGACAAATATTAATTTTATTATAAAAATTAACATCCGTAATTAACGACATATGATATCTATCGGTAAAAATCGTCAATAATAATATTTTTCCGACAAATAAAATTCTGTCAGTAATTCAGCTTTTTTCTTGTAACATTAATATCATAAGTGTTGATTTAATTAATGTTAAATACTAATAGAGTCAATTTAATCAACTTTTAAGTTGATATTAACTATTTTTAACTTTTTTTTAATAATAATACTTGTATTAGTGTTAATTAGGTTAACTAAAGAAATAAAGTGGATGCTAACTAAAATATATATTAACATAAATATTTACTTATTAAAAAAAATTTAAAAGGAGTTAATTTCACTTTAAAGTTTACTAAACGATCTCTATTAATATTTAAGATTAAGTAGACTCTCTTAGTCTTGGTGAAAATTATGATCCTATATTTAAAGTATACTTTCAAAAGTTATCATTAATGAATTAACATCTATATTTTTTAAGTTTTCTGGATGTGCAACACAAATTTAATATTATTAATTAATTAGCATATATTTTTAATTGTTAGTATAATTTTTAATCCATACTAATTTTCTTCTAGTATCATTCTGCTACGCTAGCTGAACACTAGTTCTTAAAATCGAAATACTTATTTATATATGAAGGTAACAAATATTGGATTACTTGGAAAAATAGGTGAGTGACTTCCTGAACTAGAAATAAAAAGCATATAAAATACTTTCAAAATGTTTGTAGTAAAATAATGTGAATGGCGAGTCAAAAGCTAAGATACTTAGCCTTGTATAAATTTCTATAAACAACATAAAATTCAACATGATTGAGGACAAGATACACCTCAAAAAATAGTTAAGTGTATTGGAATTACAATATATAGAAGTCATTGATTTTTTTTTTTTTTAAGTAAAACTAATGTCAATAGCATATATGGTGCACATTTACACAATTCACACACGGAGAATAATATTTGTTATTTACTCTTATTCCATTCTTCTTAGCAAATTGTAAAAACTCTTCAACACCATTCTCATACTCATCACTGATTCGACTTGCAGTTATCCAACTTCGATCCATGACTACGTATACAAAAAAGACATCATACATATTAAACAAAACACAAATGAAACCTAAAATTGTTGGGGATCGAACATCCCCGGACTCAATACCAACACGTCATGATAAACATAAATATTACAGAAAACATAAAATGCTGAAGATCGAATATCCCCGGACTCAATACCAACACGTCATGATAAACATAAATATTACAGAAAACATAAAATGTCGGGGATCGAACATCTCCAGACTCAATACCAACACATCATGATAAACACGATACAATCCTAGTGATATACTCCATTCTCTCTAACATCATCCTAGTAAGTTAATTAAATAGAAGCATTGAGAATTTGACAAAAGAAATGGACGAACCTGAAAAGTAGAGACAATGACAACAACACCATGATACAATGGCAACAGAGACCGAGAAGCGTATGGACGACTATGGCGGATACCTCAAAATATAAAATTAAGTTAAACAGAGAAAATTGAATAAGTGCAGAAAATTATGATACATTTATATAGCTACTACTTTTATGACAATACAACATGTTTAGTTAATCTAATATACACACCAAATTATACTATATAAATTAATACAAACTTCAATTCATAAGCGCATTTAAGGGTCACCAACCTGACTTGAGACTTTCCAACACTCTTTCTCGGACGAAAACTCTATGCCACCCAAAATGCTAAACTTTCAACAAAAATGGCTAAAAATTCTTACTATAGAAAACGTTGAAAGTTAACCAAACATGAAGTTTGTGTAAAACAATATTAACAACAAATGCGTAACTATGTTCATGCTTAGCAATATTAACAATGGATTTGTGTAAAACAATATTAAAAATAAGGAATAACAAGTTTGGAGTAGAAGAATGAGGCAGAAGGAAAGAGAGACCTGAGTGGTGGTGGTGGTGGCGGGCGCGGAAGCAGAACTTCTTGGTGGTGGTGGTGGCGGCAGACGAAATGGATAGATCACGAGAGAGGCAATGAAATGGCGAGAACGAGATAGGGATGGTGAGTACGAGAGAGGAATAATGAAATGGCGAGACTGAGAGAGGAAGAATGAAATGGTGAGACTGAGAGAGGAAGAACGACACTGCTCTAGAGAAAGAGAGAAAGACGAAAGCGAGAAGGAAAACGCGCAAAAAACCCTAAAAACAGGGCATACGAGCGCGGTTGTTAGTGGGAACCGCGATCGTATCCCACGTACAAACGCAATTGTTTAAGCAACCGCGTTTGTATGTCCCTGCAAAATAATTTTTAAATTATTTTGCAGATACCAGGATGGTTGTTTAAACAACCGTGCTGGTATCTCCTTATAATTTTTCATTTTCTACCTTACCATCACGGTTCTTGCTCCAACTATGGTGGTATGGTTGCACTTAATTTTAAAATGCCATTGCATTCTTTTAGTTGCGATTATTTTTTAACCGCGATGATATCCTACCGTGGAATGTGTTTTTTCCACTAGTGCATGAAGATTTTACTCTGTCTGGATGTTTATAACAAGTTTCATCTATTAATATCCACCATATATAATTTACAAATTTAAGGATTATTTTCTTGTTTCATTTTAAATGCCAAATTGGTATATTTCAGAAACTATTCTACCATTTTGTGATTTTTTTCTATTCAACCACATTTTAGAAATTTTACACATTATAATTAAGCAATTATTACAATTTCAAGTACTAATTGGTGTTTTTTTTTTAAATATTTTGTGCACCAAAAACATTAGAATTTATTGAATAAATATTAAAATAAGTTATTTTAATATATCATGGATCCAAATTAAGCAAGGTGAATCACCCTGAAATCATCCTCATAAGAGACACCTATGAGAGTTAAAAATAAAGAAAGAGTTAGGTCAACGGTTTTCCATTGCCAAGAATCTTCTAGTTCTGTTGACTGGTTCTCATCTAATCATCCTTCAAATATTTTTTTACAAAATTTCCCTTTAAATAATGGTAGCAACTATCATGGAAGAAGACATGGAATTTCCATGAACTTAATGTCTAACTATATCAACATTAATAAATGAATAAATTAAAGCAGAACTATATATAACATCATATAAGCTCTCTTTTTTCCCTTAACTTTGCTGTATATAATCCAAGATAGTGGAAAATAAAACATTCGTGATGAATGTTCATGGGGTACACTTGAGTCTAGATTGTGTTCCTATGATCATAGTGTTAGTGATATTACCCTTCCTAGGGTTGCTTTTCTGGGTAGAAAACAAGTTATCCAATAATAATAGTTCCAGTGAGGCCAATCATATGAAAGAACACATGCAGATCAGTGATGAAAGAAACACCTACCCTTTCTGTGAACAAGATACTGCACACTCTGCTTGCTCCTTCTGTGGCAGATTAAGCAACACAGTTACAACATGCTCACGCTGCAAAACTGCTACATATTGGTAATGAACCTTCAATTTTTCACTCACCCTTTTTTGCCCTTTTGTTTTTACATGCATACAATCACAAAGACGCTCTTACAAACGTTTGTTAAATCATAAAACCACAAGCAATATCAGTTTATACACTTCAGAAAGCAGATCGATCATGTCTGGTTATTCTTTAACGTTAACCGTGCACTACTCGGTCCTAACATTTTTTGGCAAAATTTTGTTTCAACTCCCATAATATTGTGTTCCATTACACTTTTGACTCAATTATTTTTCATTTGTTACTATCTATCTATCTCTCTATACACAGTTCAAAAGGAAAAACAACAAAGTTATCTTATATTACAGAGATATAAGTTTCGATGTTTTTGATTGGTTTTGATGGATTTCATTATATTGATGTTATATCAGCTCAAAAACATGCAATTTTGAGCACTGGAGGCTTGGCCATAAATATGAATGCGTTGAGATTGAAGGGTCAGAAGATCAGCAAGAATCACCTTCGACACATTGTCTTCTCATGGTGCTTCTGCTTAATTATTTTCAGTCAATGTTATTATATATATATATCCAAATTATAATACGTGGGGTTTTTGAAGAAAATATCACAAGTTGTGGAGTGTATGTAAAGCAATCCTACCAAGAAAAAAATATTGGAACGGAATGTTTGGTTTCATTATGAAATTATAACTATGATGCCATATACTCTTATTTTTTTTCTATATTTTTAGACAACTGTTTTACAAGTGTAAACTATTTATTCACTTTCTTATGACTAAATCTTAGAAAAACCTGGTCAACCATATTTAGTAGAGTCTCTTTCAGCCATGTGCAAGATCTCAAATTTGAGATTTTAGTTAAGGAAATCAAGTCCAATATCATTTAGACCAAGAACTTGTCATGTTTTTTGAGTACTTGATTTTATCTATGTGCATGAGCAGGATAAACACTCATCAAATGAAGTTGAGGAGAGAATATATGAAGGAGATGTTTACTATATTGAAGGAGGAGAAAAGAGTGGTGATGAAACATCATTGATGTGTGGAAATGGCATTGTGAATGGCATCGAAGGGTGTGCAGTGTGTGGTAATCCAAGCTCTAAAGTATGTTCAAGATGCAAAGCCATAAAATATTGGTAAGTTTCTCATTATCTAAACCTACTCTAAAGTCAACCTAACCAAACATCTGAAGTCAATGCTTTGTTTTCATGATTTTTTAAGTTGATGTTTCATTCTTCTATGAGCTTAATATGATGCATATTCCTAAGCAAATATATATATATATATATATATAATATTGATGCTACTTTTCAATGTTATTTAACAAATGTTTTAACACCAAGTCTTTGGATTCTTAAAACCTACATCTTAATATATCTTAGTGCAAGTTAGTTTAGAAACTGACAAGTGTGAAGAAAGTTGTCTAAAACAAAGAAAAAAAAAGTTTAGATAGATTACCCTATGTATTGTTATTATAATGGAAATAGAAATTTTTTGATAATTTACATGTTAAATCTTCGTATTAAAGAAATATTATTAGGTGAAATTTTACATGTTAAATTTTTGATACCTATGTTGATTTCCTAAAAGAAGCATATACTCATTTTTTCAACGTTTCATAAATAATAAAATATTTGATGAATTATTCTTTAATTAAAATTACTGGTATGATTTTGTAACTTATTGGGTAAAGTATAAAGTTAGTTAGAAAAGTCAATGTTATATATATATATATATATATATATATTCTGAAATGATATATAAAAATCTAAAGTAAAGGGTTTTGACTAAGTTGTTAAATGAGTAAAATAGTAAGTTGTAGTACAAGTCAATTTTTTTTTTTTTAAGAAAAACTTTATTTTTCCACATGTATTTGTTCATTTTAAATCCCTTGTTTAACATATGAAAACTCAACTCATACTTTTTGAACATCACACTGGTTTATGGTTTTGAAAATCAAATTATAAATTTGGTTCCAAATTATTCCTATCTCCAATTAATATATATATATATATATATATATATATGAATTCTAGTATTTATATATACAATTTTTGTGTTTACGCGTCATTTGTTAAAATTATAGTGACGTTTATTCTTAATTGAGTTGTTCATCGTCGCGCTAGCTATTGAAGAAAACTATTTATAAACTTAACAATGGAGTTTGAAACTTAGAGTATTATAGTAAACATTAGAGATCATTTTCATAAACCTTATTGTTAATGTAACTTGTATTAAAATAGAAGTTTTTATAAAGACAAAATATAGAAATTATATTTAATAAATATAAAGGATCAATTTCAAATCTAGCCTGTATATTTGACTCTCACAAATATAAAACCAATTAAGAAAAGCATTCACTCTTTCTCACATCACATCTTTAATTAGTCTTAATTAAGGTAATATTACTTAAAACAATATTACGAAGTTGGTAACATTATGTCGTCATTTATCATAATACAATTCTATAAGTAGTGACATCTTTAATTGATCATCTAAATTATTTTTTTTTTATCGGAAATCATCTAAATTAGGTGTATTTCGATATTTGACTTTCATAGAAAATCTAAAACCAAGTCAAGTTGAAAAAAAAATCTCTATCATTAATTATAACACTAGACACTTTTTTCTTTTTCTAGAGATAATGCAAGTATTATTTCTTTTAAAACTAAAAGATGCTCCAAATCACTTGACTCATACATAATTTACCTCGTATATATATGAATGACAACGTCTTAGTAAAGATATTTTAAATGCAAAAATCTATACAAGTTGTGACAATAATCCAAGTATATGGGTCAATGAACTTTCTTCAAAGCTTTTCATGAGTCGTTTTCTTTTTAATTTATTTTTAGTCTAAAAAATTGCATACGAATCAGCTGACTTTTTTTTTCTACATTTTCAATAAAATTAAAATTATTTTAGATATAAATTCAAAATATTTATTATAAAAGGAAAAAAAATTTGTTATACATGATAATATGTAAAAAAAATTATAATATCAAAGTATGCTAATTATCCTTCTCTTTTGACTTTTTCTTAATTAAATGATGATTTATTTTAAAAGCATTAATAATCAAACAATTCGCAAAAATAAAACAAAAGATATTTTTAATACATTTGTTAGATATTAAAAATATATTTTTATAAAATTCATAAAATATTTTTTAAAATAAATATACTACATATTGAATATCAAGTCCACTCATTCAATATATAACCATCTACATTTCTATACACATATATATATATATATATATATATATATATATATATATATATATACACATACATA